>Ga0187892_10000037_pt1 | contig 266104 bp, 213 predicted proteins | sample MA1701073metaG_FD_139345 | JGI IMG/M metagenome (GOLD analysis project Ga0187892, IMG submission 139345) | Bio-ooze microbial communities from a basaltic lava cave in the Kipuka Kanohina Cave System on the Island of Hawaii, USA - MA170107-3 metaG ... | reverse complement strand
GCCCACCTCGAGAGGGTGCATTCGACGTGAACCGATCCAAAACGTTCATTGAGAGACTCAAAAAAACACCGACGAGAAGGCTTCTTTTCGAAAACTTGGGTTTTTCAGCAGCCTGCTAGGAGCGGCAGCCGCAGATCTCGACGTCATTGCCCAACGCTTTGCTCAGCGCCACCCACAGAGTGCAGGCGGCAGTTATCCAGAGCGGTTCAGCATTCTGACCAAGAGTTTCAGAGACAGTGCCGTAGGCTCCTTTCGGGGCATGCTGTTTGCCTTAAGTGCTGCCGTCGCTATGCTGCTCCTGATCGCATGCAGCAATGTTGCTAACCTGTTGCTGGCCCGGGCGACGATCCGTGAAAGAGAGATTGCTGTTCGCGCGGCGCTAGGCGCCGGGCGAGGCCGGCTGATCGCGCAGCTTTTGGTGGAGAGTTTTCTCCTGGCGATGGGTGGATGCATCACCGGATGCGCCCTCGCCTATTTTGGACTGAAGGAAGTTGCGGCCATCATTCCGCAAGACACGATTCCCTCCGAAGTAATCATCACGTTGAACTGGATGGTTTTGCTTTTTGCGGTAGGCCTAACCTTCCTGACCACTCTGCTCTGCGGTTTAGCACCAGCGATTCACGCAGTTGGTCGTGACTTGCAAACGCGCCTTGCAGGAAGTGGTAAGGGCATCAACCTGAGCTTCCGGCACAGTCGATTTCGCTCCGGTCTGGTGATTTCCGAAGTCGCTTTCTCCTCTGTGCTGCTGGTCGGCTCCGGGCTGATGGCCCGCTCGCTCGCTGCCCTCTACTATGTCGAACTAGGATTCAATCCGACTAACGTCTTGGATCTGCGAGTGACGTCTCTTCCTGGCCGCTACGATACCGCGGATCAGAAACACCTCCTCTTCCAGAAAATTCTTGATCGCGTCACGGCGTCTCCCGGGGTCATCGCCGCCGGGGTGCATTGCTGTGCCTCCCCGCCGTTTGCCAAGCCGTTCAGCCTACTTGTAGTGCCCGGGAAGACCTAACCTGATCCGTCCTATGTGCAATTCGAGTTGTGCAGCGAGGGATACTTTCAAACACTCGGCATCCCTCTGAAGAGGGGAAGGCTCCTGACGAAAGGCGACATCGATTCGGCGAGACGAGTAGCAGTCGTGAACCAGTCGCTGGCCCGCACTTACTTTAGCGGGGAAGATCCGATCGGACAAAGAATGAAGTTCAGCAGTTTCGATCCTCTACCGAACTATCCGCACGATACCTACTTCGAAATCGTCGGCATTGTTGGAGATGTCAGAAATAGAGGGTTGCGTGAATCCGCGGCCCCCGAAGCCTATATCCCACACAGCGCAGTGGGAGCTGGCAATCGGAGTCTTCTAGTGAAGACAGCTGTAGACCCGCTCTTTCTGCAGCCGACCCTTCGTCGGGAGATCACAGCGATAGACCCCAATGTCGCAATGATCAACGCCGAAACACTTGAGAGTCTCTTAAGGCGGAACTCTTACGCACAACCGCGGTTCGCTGTGTTTACGCTTGGGACATTTGCAGCCATTGGACTGATGCTTGTGGTCGGCGGAGTATTCAGTGTGATGGCGTACAGGGTTTCCTTACAACGACAGGAGATCGGCATCCGTATGGCGCTGGGTGCTCAGCCAAGAGATGTGTTGTGGATGCTAGTTAAAAAAGGTCTAGGCCTGACCACGGCTGGCATTCTCGTCGGTTTGGTCGCAAGCTTGGGATTCACACGCCTCCTGAGGGCTTTGCTTCACGAAGTGCAACCGTTGGATCCTGCGACCTTCGTCGCCGTTCCGGTCTTGCTGAGCGCTGCCTGTCTTTGCGCGACATATCTAGCTTCGTGGCAGGTGACTCGAATAGACACAGCAGCAGTCCTGAGAAGTGAATGATGCAGTAGGTGCGAGACGACGTATGCTGTTATCCAGATTCCTGTATCGTCTTAAAACTCTGATTCGCCGAAGTCGAAAGGAAAACGACCTCCCCGAAGAGCTGCAGTTCCACTCGCAGAAAGAGATCGAGAAGAGCATCGTTGCAGGTATGACTCCCGAAGAAGCTCGCTATGCTGCTTTGCGCAACTTTGGTGGAGTAGATCAAATCAAGGAGCAATGCCGCGATGCGATCACGGCGATTCATTGAAGCCTTCCTGCAAGACGTGAAGTATGGCTTCCGGACATTGCGAAGGAACCCCGGTTTCACCTATGTTACGGTGCTAACCTTGGCTCTCGGCATCGGAGCAAATACCGCAATTTTTAGCCTCATCAATGCAGTTCTGCTTCGTCCGCTGCCTTACAAAGATCCAAGCCGCCTCGCTTTGATCTGGGGAACCCATCCTCAGTTTCCCAAGCACGCAGTACCTTACCCAGATTTTCTTGACTGGAAGGAGCAGAACCACGTTTTCGAGCACATGGGCTGTTATCGGGTGGTCGGAACCAACTACCACCTGACAGGCCATGGCGATCCTCAGCGCCTGCAAGCCACCTTCGCCACCTCGAGTCTGTTCTCGACGTTGGGTGTCAATGCCTCGATCGGGCGCACATTTCTTCCCGAAGAAGATCAATCCGGCGGCGGGCATGTTGTGATTCTAAGCCACCGTCTCTGGGAGCATCGCTTTGGTGGTGATCCTAGTCTGATCGGCAAGACTGTCATCCTCAACAATGAGAACTTCACCGTGGTGGGAGTGATGCCCGCCAACTTCAAGCTCCCCACTTGGGCTGACCTTTGGATGCCCATGGCGTTGGCCCACAAGGGTGAGCGCACGAGTCGGGAGTACCATCCCTTCGTGGTAATCGGACGCCTCAAACCAGATGTCACCTTGCCGCAGGCACAAGCGGAGATGGCAACCCTCGCCCACCGCATCGAGCAGCAATACCCGACTTGGGCAAAGGGTTGGGGACTACTCTGATACCACTTCACACCGATCTTGTCGGTCCTTTCAAACCGGCTCTGCTTGTCTTGCTGGGAGCGGTGGGCCTTGTGCTACTGATCGCCTGTGCCAACGTGGCCAATCTGATGCTCTCCAAAATGGTCGCGCGAACGAAGGAAGTCGCTGTCCGCACGGCACTGGGTGCCAACCGGTTTCGGCTGATCGGCCAGTTTCTAACTGAAGGTGTGTTGCTCGCTTTGTTGGGTGGGGCGCTGGGCACACTGTTGGCTTTCTGGGGACTCCGGTTCCTACTCGCCTTGAGCCCAGCGGACATCCCCCGCAAGGAAGAGATTGGGGTGGACGGATGGGTACTGGCGTTTGCCTTGCTAGTCTCCGTCCTTACCGGTTTGGTGTTCGAAATAGTGCCGGCCCTGCAGGTCTCTAAACCCAATCTCAACGAACTGCTCAAGGAAGGAGGAAGAAGCCAAACGGGAGGATTTGCGACTCGTCGTTTCGGAACCTTGCTGGTGGTAGTGGAACTGTCGCTGGCACTGGTGATGTTGTGCAGTGCTTCGCTGCTGATCAAGAGTTTCGCTCGAATCCTAGGGGTCGATCCAGGATTCAATCCGAGCAACCTTTTGACCCTAGAGATTGATCTTCCCGACGCCAGATACTCGAGACAGCGGGCGGCGGATTTCTATCGAGGAATCCAGCAGCGAATCAGGAGTCTTGCCGGAGTGCAGCGTGTGGGAGCCATCAATTATCTCCCCTTGGGGGGCGACATCACGAATCGTCAGGAGTTCTCTGTTGAAGGAATCCCACCCGTCGCACCCGGCGTATTGACGTATTCTGAATTGCGATGGATAAGCCTGGACTACTTTGGCGCCATGGGTATCTCTCTCCTCAGGGGCCGAAGCTTTGTCGAGAATGAATGGGCCGGCCCACCACAGACTGTGGAAGCCTGGCAGAATGCATCTCATCCAGCCATCATCAATCAAGCAATGGCCAGGCACTACTGGCCAGATGAGGACCCCACTGGCAAGCGGATCAATATCGCCCCCGCGGGTCCCAAACCTGTCTGGCTGTCTGTCGTGGGCGTTGTGGCGGATGTGAGGCACTTTGGCTTGGACGGTGAACCGAGCTACGACATCTATCTGCCCGGCTACGGATCTCGCATGTATCTAGTTATACGTACCGATTCTGAGCCTGCGAGCCTGGCAAGTGCAGTGCGAACCGAAATCTGGGAAGCAGACAGCGAGCTGCCTATTTCCAAACTCCAGACCATGGAGCAACTGCTCTCGGATTCGGTCTCTCCCAAGCGTTTTTCAGGGCTACTCTTGGCACTCTTCGCGGCTCTCGCCCTGACTCTTGCTACGGTGGGCATTTATGGCGTCATCTCCCACTCCGTGAGCCAGCGCACTCATGAGCTTGGCCTGCGCATGGCTCTGGGTGCACAGCAGCGGGACGTCCTCGGCCTCGTGATGAGCCAGGGCCTGAAGCTTGTCCTAGCTGGATTGGGGCTCGGATTGGCCGGCAGCCTCGTTGTAACTCAATTCCTCGCCAGCCTGCTTTTCGCGGTGAGCCCTACGGACCTCCCGACGTTTGCCGCTGTGTCATTGGTATTGGCCGCTGTCGCGCTGCTCGCTTGCTACATCCCTGCCCAGAGGGCAGCGAAGGTTGATCCGATCGTTTCGCTGCGGTGTGAATGAAGTAGTGGTGGGTGACGAATCACGAGTGAGGAGAGCTGATGTCAGCAGCAAGACTCATTTCCTACGTCAAGAGCTTGTTCCGCAGAGGTCGAATGGAGCATGACCTGTCCGAAGAGCTGCAGTTCCACCTGCAACACGCAATTCAGAAGAACATCACGGCAGGCATGAATCCTGCAGAAGCTCGCAATACTGCACTTCGCAGCTTCGGCGGGGTTGACCAGGTCAAAGAGCAGTGCCGCGATTTGCGAACACGGCGATTCATTGATGCGTTCCTACGAGACGTGAAGTTTGGCCTCCGGACACTGCGGCGAAATCCAGGCTTCACTGGTGTGGTCGTGCTCACGCTTGCTTTGGGAATCGGGGCCAGCACTGCTATTTTCAGTGTCGTCAATGCAGTGTTGCTTCGTCCATTGCCGTACCAGAATCCGGAACGCCTTGTGACGCTCTGGGAAACGAAGCCTCGATCGGTTATTCCTTGGACACCAGTCCCTGGCAGGCTTCGCGGAGATTCGGTCCTGCTGGGGGTGTCGTTCCCGGACCTGGTCGACTGGAAAAAGCTGAATGATAGTTTTTTGAAATTGGCCGCTCTAGCCTACCAAGAATTCGTTCTCACCGGCCCGGAAGGACCAGAGCGCGTGGAGGGATTTCGAGTTGAGCCTGAACTTCTGCAGTTGCTCGGACTGGAACCGCTACTGGGCCGTCGCTTTCTCTCCGAGGAGGCAGAGCCTGGGAAAGACCGAGTCGTACTGCTGTCCCACGGTTTGTGGCAGCGCAGATTTGGTGGCAGTCATGTAATGAACCAGACGCTGATTCTCAATCAACAGAAGCATACGATTGTTGGTGTTTTGAAACCCGACTTTCTCACACCCATTCGTCTATGGCGGGATTTCATGAGTAAGGAGGCAGATCTCTACGTGCCATTGAGTCCTACGCCCGAAGAGCAGCGCCAGCGCCGCTACGGTAGCGCGAGTGTCATTGGACGTCTAAAGCAGGGTGTTACAACTGCTCAGGCCCAAGCCGAGATGGAAGCGGTTGTTGGCAGGCTGCGAGAGCAGTATCCGGACACAAACAAGGACAAGCACGTGGCGGTCCTTCCATTGCATCAGGAATACATAGGGAATGGCCGGTCCACGATTCTCGCTTTATTTGGATCCGTCGCGTTGGTCTTGCTGATTGCGTGTGCCAACGTGGCAAATCTTCTGTTTGCCCGAGCGGTTGCACACGGAAAGGAGATGAGCCTTCGGAGTGCCTTAGGTGCCAGCCGATTGCGCCTTATCGGCCAGCTGCTGACGGAGAGCCTGATCTTTTCGATGTTGGGCGGAGCCCTGGGAGCTTTGTTGGCGTACTGGGGGACGCGAATTCTTTTGACTCTAGCCCCCAAAGACACCCCCAGACTGAATGAGGTTAGTGTCGATGGTCACGTTCTTATTTTTGGGGTCTCGCTCTCTCTCCTGACAGCGCTTCTGTTTGGGCTCGCGCCCGCCTTAAGACTTTCAAGACCCAACTACAATTATTCGTGGACCGCCGGCAAGAGACTCTCAAGTTCAGGTAACCAAGGGCGAGTGAACAGTCTCCTTGTCGTTGCAGAGGTTGCACTCTCCCTGGTGTTGCTTACCGGAGCAGGTTTGCTAGTGAAGACCTTTTGGGTGGTGACCTCCATTGATCCTGGGTATCGGGCTCAGAATCTATTGGCGCTCAACATTGAACCACCTCAATCACGCTATCCCAAACCTCATCAGCGCGTCATATTCTTCAGCCAGATTCTAGAGCGAGTCGAATCGCTGCCAGGCGTACTTTCTGCGGCCGTAGTCACTGATCTTCCGCTGCGAGGGTCGCGCGGAATCGGACTGACGATTCAGGACCGTCCGCCGCGGCGCGCCAATGAGGACTACCATGCCAACGCGGAATTTCGAGTAGTCAGTCGCAACTACTTCAGGACCATGGGAATCCCGTTGCTTCGCGGGAGGACATTCAATGAGGAAGACCTAGAGAACGCGGCGCCCGTCGTCGTCATTAACCAAACAATGGCCAGGCGCTATTGGCAGAATGAAGAACCGATCGGAAAGCGATTTGTGCAAGGGGATCCAGGATATGAACTGCCCTGGCTGACGGTTGTCGGAATTGTGGGCGACGTCAAGCATGAAGGACAAACCCAGAAAACCTATGCTGAGGTCTATGCTCCCTACCTTCAGGTCGCATCCACAGTTCCTTACTTCCTTCCTCGGGAGTTGGTCGTTCGAACCTCCTCCGATCCCAAGAATCTGGTGACTGCGTTGCGAGCGGAGATTGCGGCCGTCGACAAAGATCAGCCCGTCTTCAAGATCGAGAGTTTGGCAGTGGCACTCGCCGAGTCGGTATCACAGCGCCGGTTTAGCATGCTGCTCCTGGTCATCTTTTCCTTCTTGGGTCTGGCTCTGGCAGTCGTCGGAGTTTACGGTGTTTTGTCATACATGGTGACGCAACGTACCCACGAGATCGGCATCCGTATGGCTCTGGGGGCCCGACGCAGCAACCTTCTCAGAATGGTGATCGGGCGCGGTGCATCCCTCACAGCGGTTGGAACCGGTATTGGGTTGGTTGCATCCTGTCTTTTTACCCGTGTGCTCGCCAGTCAGCTCTATGGAGTCAGTGCCACCGATCCCACGACCTTCGTCGGCGTTGCGCTACTGCTAACTCTGGTCGCTCTGTTTGCCTCCTGGTTGCCAGCTCGCCGAGCAACACAGGTTGATCCGATGGTGGCGCTAAGACACGAGTAAAGCATTGACGAGTTTCAAGTGACGAGTACCCAGCGAGGCTTCTATGTCAGCAACAAGACTCGTTTCTCGTCTGAAGGCTTCGTTCCGCAGAGGTCGAAGAGGAGATGACCTCTCGGAAGAGCTGCAGTTCCATCTGCAGAACGAAATTGAAAGGAACATGACTACTGGCATGACTCCTGATGAAGCTCGCTATGCCGCGCTCCGCAGCTTCGGCGGGGTTGATCAGGTCAAGGAGCAGTGCCGGGATGTGCGCCGAATCCGGCTATTCGACGAGCTGTGGCAGGACCTGCGATACGGCTTCCGAATGCTATCTAAGAACCCAGGTTTCACCGCTGTGGCGGTGCTTTCCTTGGCGCTCGGGATCGGCGCTAACACGGCGATCTTCAGCGTCGTCCATGCCGTACTTCTGAAGCCGCTTCCATACTCGAAGCCTGACGAGATCTACAGCGTCGAGGTCGTGGTACCGGAGCGCCGCAACCAGTTTGCGAGCCTGCCGGTTACGGTCCAGGTCTACCTGGCGTGGCGCCAGGCAGACACGGCCTTCGCGGCGATGAGCGCCCTGAGGCCCTGGGAATGTAATCTGACCGGCGATGGCGAGCCGGAGCGCCTTGGCGGCGCGCGTCTCGAGCAACTTCTTCTCCTTTCTGGGTGTTCCGATAGCGCGCGGCCGCGGCTTTTCTGCGGACGAGGAGCAGCCGGGAAAAGAGAGCGTGGTCGTGATTAGCGATGCGCTGTGGCGCAGACGGTATGGTTCCGACCCGGCAGTGATTGGCAGAACCATCAGCGTGAACGAGGAGAGTCACGTGGTGGTAGGAGTCGCTCCTCCCGCTCTGCTGGTGCCCACGGGAGCGCTGCTTCATCCGTCGATTGCTTTCGCCCCTCGAATTGATGTTTGGAAACCGATCGCGCCGACGAAGAACGAGCTCAAAAACGAGAGCTGGGACCATGGACTGCTGGCTCGGCTCAAGCCGGGTGAGAACCCGGAGCACGGACGGCAACAGCTGCAGGCCATTCTCAACGCGTTGATCCGCGCGCAGCTACCCGGGATAAGAACCGAGTTGATTCCTCAGCTCGTGCCAATCCGCGAAATCTATGCGGGAAGGGTTCGGCTTGGGCTTCTCCTCGTTCTTGGGACTTCTGCGTTGTTGCTGTTGGTTGCTTGTACAAATATCGCAAATCTATTCCTGGCAAGAGTCGCGAGCCGCGCCAGCGAGTTTGCCATCCGCATTGCGCTTGGGGCAGGACGAGCACGGATCCTGACCCAAACGCTCACGGAAACTACGGTGCTTGCGATCCTCGGCGGAACTCTCGGCTTTGTGATCGCTCAATATGGCGCCGGCCTGTTAGCGGCTTACGGTCCCGATGACCTCCGGCTGCTGGCCGACGCACGCTTGAGCCTGCCGGTCTTCTTGTTCGCAACTGCGGCGAGTTTGGTTACGGGGATCGGTTGCGGAGTCTTTCCGGCCTGGCAGGCATACCGGAAAGACGCGGCCGCAAGCCTCCAGGAAGGCGCCAGGACGGCCTCTGGAGGCAGCCGGGCAGCGCGTTTTCGCCAGCTTTTGGTGGGAGTGGAAATGGCGCTCGGAACGGGGTTGCTGGCGCCTGCAGGCTTGCTGCTTCACAGCTTCGTCAAGGTGATGCGCGCCGACCGCGGCTACCAGGTAGAGCGCATCCTCGCGGTGGATTTGTCGCTTTTCGGCCAGCGCTATTCAACGGGTGAAAGCCGCGTGGCGTTCTATCGCGAGCTGGCCGGGAAGGTTCGAGCCTTTCCTGGCATCCTGGCGGCGGGAGCCATCAGCGATCTTCCAGCGGTCTCCGGATCATTCGGCGCCAGCCGGACGATTTTTCACGCGACGGACACAAACTTCCAGAGCCTGGTGCTCGCGCGGCCCGTGGCAATGATTCGAAGCGTCACAGCGGGTTACCTTGCCGCAAGTGGAAGCATCCTGCGAGCCGGGCGATTCTTTGCCGACCAGGAACCAATTCCCGTAGCGATGATCAGCGAGTCGCTTGCAAACCGCCTCTGGCCCGGGGAAATACCGGTGGCCGTGGTGGGCCGCACGCTCCGCCAGGGCGATGTCAGGGGACCGTTGATTGCGGTGGTCGGGGTGGTTGAAGATGTCCGTCCTGGCGCTGTCGACCGCGAGTTGCCGCCGCTCATCTATCGGCCGCATGATCAATGGGCCAGCGGGCCAATGACCTTGGTGGTGAGAACAGCCCAGGATCCCGCCGCCCTGACCCCGGCGGTACGCGCCGAAATCAGCAAGATAGATCCGAATCTCCCCATTCCCGCCATACGAACGATGCGAGAGATCGTCTCGGCATCGATCGCACCGCGACGCTTCCAGATGCTGCTGACTTCCTTATTTGCTTTTGTGGCTCTTCTGCTCGGCGCGGTGGGCGTCTACGGCGTGGTCAGCTATTCGGTAGCTTGCCGGACGCGGGACATCGGACTTCGGATCGCGCTCGGGGCAATGAGAGGCGACGTGATGCGCTGGGTCTTTGCGCTGGGCATGCAGCCGGTCCTGATCGGGCTGCTTGTGGGATTGGGCGGGGCTATCGCAATTGCCAGAACTCTGCGCAGCCTGCTCTTCGGGATCACCCCAACCGACCCGGTCTCGCTCGGTTCTGTGGCGCTGGTTCTGCAGCTCAGCTCCGGCCTGGCATGTTATCTTCCCGCGCGCCGGGCGGCACGATTGGACCCGATGGTCGCGCTGCGCCATGAATGACAATGAAGAAAAGCTGATTGAACGGTCTTACTCCAATCAGCGGCTGTCAATTCTGCAAACCGGAAGCTGAACCATTACCAAGGGTCCCTTGAACGGGCGCCAGCGCTCGTCTCGCGCCAAGCCAGAAGGATGTTGCCGATTCAAGAGAGGATGGGGGGCGCAGGCATCCGCTCCCTGCACAACCCTCCATCTATTGACGATCAATCGGGATGCAGAATGCATCGCGGTTTTTCCAACGTACCGCCACACCGTGCCGAAGAGTAAGTCTGGGTTCTCGGAATCGAGGAAAGGCCCACGGTCAGAAGGGCGCGGATCTTGGTTTCCAGGACGATCTGATGGAAGCTTTTCATTGTCCGGCAGACAACTTTCCTCGATGATGGCCTACTATTAATGAAAAAGGATTGGATCGCTTCCTCTCGGTTCCCTGCAAGATCCCTTTACCTCCATGTCCCAAATTCAACAAATCTGCCACAACACATTTGAATCCTGCTGCAGCATGCACAGAAGGGGCTTTCTGTTCTCGTGGATTCTCCTTTTCTTCGTGGGAAGCGCGCTGCAAGGCGAGGAGGGCTCAACGCTCTCCGTCGACGTGAAGGTGGTCAACCTGCTGGCAACCGTGCGCGACAAACAAGGGCAGATCGTCCGCGACCTGAACAAAGAGGACTTCAAGTTGGATGAAGACGGTCGCCCACAAACGATTTTCTACTTCGCACGGGAAACGAACCTGCCGCTGACCCTGGGCCTGCTGGTCGATACCAGCCTGAGCCAGAGACGCCTTCTCGGCCAGGAACGCAGCGCCAGCTACCAGTTCCTGCAACAAGTGCTTCGCGAAGACCAGGACTTGGCCTTCGTACTGCATTTTGACCACGAAGTGGAGCTTCTACAGGACACGACCTCTTCTCATAAGCGGTTGGAGACGGCCCTCGGTTCTCTGGAGACGCCGGATCCCAGGCAACGCGCGAGGGCTTTGGGTACGTTACTCTATGATGCGGTTTTCCTCGCGTCTGACGAACTGATGAAGAAGCAGTCCGGCCGCAAAGCGCTGATTATTCTTTCCGACGGCGTTGACAGCGGGAGCAAAGTGAATCTGCCGAGCGCCATTGAAGCGGCCCAGCGAGTGGATACTCCCGTGTATGCCATCCTTTTCGTTGACGAGGCATTGTATGCGAACGCCGTAGGCTTCGGAGGCCGCCGCCCAGGGGGAATGGGCCGGCGTCCCGGCGGACCACCGAGATTCCCTCAACAGACTCGGCCCGACGGCAAGAAAGTCCTCAAGCAGCTTGCTCAGGAGACGGGCGGGGGATTCTTTGAAGTCTCCGAAGAGCAGTCCATCGAGCAAATCTATGCGCAGATCCAGGAAGAGTTGCGCCATCAATATAGCCTGGGCTACACCCCCGACAGAACAGAGGGGAGCCCTGGCTATCACAAGATCCATCTGACAACCCAGCAAAAAGGGCTCATCGTTCAGACGCGAGACGGTTACTACGCAAACTGGTGAAGCCCGGCGGACTGTCTGTCTGCACCTGGACGCTGTGCTTCGCGTTGGCCGATCGTCTTTATTTGGATCGTCTGAATCCTGATCTTCGTCGTTCGCAGGATGAGTCTTTCCTTTCAGGCTCGCGCGCTTACCGTCTTTCTCTTGATCTCCTTTCTTCAGGTTCTCCAGAGCCTGCAGCTGCGCTTGCACAGCCCGCCCTCAGTGCCAGAATGGTGGTCGATTCCTTGCTGGACCTTTTCAATGCACTCGCTGCTTGGCTGATGGGTGCGCAGAAGAGCTTGGACAAGTGCCAGTCTGTCATTTTTCTTGAGCTTGAAGTTTCTCGAAAAGGGCGATGACGGCGGTCGGATCATAGCCGGCCTTGCAGGCATACTCCATTCCCAGATGGTCTGGTTCCCCCTCAGCGCTGCGGCGGAATCAGCAACCCGGCAGCCCGACCGGCTGGTGAAGAGTGATAATCGTTGGGACTGGATTTGCCGATACCGCACAGCGAAGCTTCAAGACCAAGGGTTTTTTTTAGGGAGGATTCTCCATGACAAAGCAATGGGGCAAACGAATTCAGACAAGAGCGTGTGTTACCAGTCTAATGGCTGTTTGCATGATAACGGCTTCTGTGCCCAGCAGTGTTGCGAAGAAGGGCAGCTTTCGAGTCCAGGAGGGCAATGCTTCCATTCCAGCCGGAACGATCATTCACATCCGCATGATTGATGAGCTCGACACGGGAAGGAACAGGTCAGGCGATGCCTTCAGGGCCTCACTGGCGCGGCCCATTGTAGTCGATGGCAGATCCGTTGCGGCCAAAGATGCTCTGGTTCGGGGCAAGGTGACCGAAGTGGTGGATTCTGGAAGGCTGAAGCGGCCCGCTTCCTTGACTCTTGAGCTAACCCAAGTGGCCTTAGCCAACGGGAGAACGGTGGCGCTGGAGACATCTCCCTACAAGCTGGACGGCAAGTCGCATGCCTTGCGCAATGCAACCTTGATAGGAGGCAGCGCGGCAGCGGGCGCTGTTCTAGGTGGAGTGGCTGCCGGACAGAAAGGGGCCGTCATTGGAAGCGCCGTCGGCGCCGGTGCTGGCACCGCCACCGCGTACCTGACAGGAAAGCAAGAGATCGTCGTCCCAGTTGAGACCAATTTGCAGTTGACGACGTCTAAAAACTCGCTGGTCGGAGAAAGGCCGCAGGGGGATTCCAGGGAGCGGGCAAACAGTGCAGTTGCGCACGATAACGACGGTCATGACGATAGTGATTGGGTGTTCAGCAAACGTGATCGCCGGACGATTCGCGATTACTTTCGCAATCGCCACAACAACCTGCCTCCAGGTCTAGCCAAGCGCGGCGGAAACCTGCCACCTGGCCTGGAGAAGCAGTTGCAGCGCAACGGGAAGCTGCCTCCTGGCCTACAGAAGCGAGTTGAGCCGTTCCCCCGCGACCTGGAAATTCAGCTGCCACGCATTTCTGAGCGCATTCGCAGAGTCATCCTGGGCCGTCATGTCATGCTGCTCGACGACGCGGACACCATTCTGGACGAGCTGATGCTGGACTGAGATCATGGGCGCTGTCCGGGGGGCTGGAGCTGGGGTTGCAGGCCCTGTCCCTCGCGCTGGGGTTCCGACGGATGTGTATGCAGTCAGCTAACCGGAAACTGACCCACTACCGAATGTCGATGGGCCAGCCAGGGGAAGCGCCGCGGCTTAACTAGCCCTGTTGCTAATCCGCTTTGGGAACGCCTGTTCCGACTTCAGCCCGCACACTTCGACCGAGTGCTTCGCTATCTGAACCCACGTAGGAGCAGGTTTTCTGATTTCTTCGCTGCTCCGTCGCATGCGGCACTGACCTTTTCTGACCGCAGTTTCCTCGAGATTTTCTTTGGCCTTCCGGTTGCCCTTACCCTCGCCGAAAGTTCTGCCCGACCTGGATCGGTGCAGTCAGTAATTGCTGCGCGGCCCGATAACTCTTGCATTTCCAAAGGGCCGTTTCGAACTGGCCGCTTTGTTCCAGCAAGATTTCTGGCACGGCAGGTCAAGCCTTTGACGGGACACAACTGTTTCGTGGCCTGGTCTCGGCGGCCTTGCCGGCTGCCTGCAGCAAGTTTGATCGCGAGGCTCTATCGATTGAGCAATCCAACATTGACTCCTGCAACGCCTCCAGCCTCACCCCTATCGACACCCGATTTGCTTTGGCAACGCGGCCTGGCCCTGATGGAAGAGGCTCGTTCTTTTTCTTCGCGTTCCCAGTGGACGCCAGCGTTAGCCAAGCTGGATGAAGCCATGACTCTGGCGCCTGCTCTTCCTGGGTTGCAGATGGCTCGTGCCCAGTCTCTGGCTCAATTGCACCACCAGCGGGAATCTGTTCAAGCGGCTCTTGCCGAGCTCATGGAGCGACGGGAGAACTTGGAGGCCCTCAGTCTGATTTGCAGCCAACTCGCGTTGACAGAGGAAGAAATTCATTCTAGTCCTAAGGCAACTCTCAGGCTGCTGGATCAGATTGTGCAGGTTGCGCCCGAGGCCGTCGGCGGACTTCATTTGGCACGGGCTGCCTGTCTGAAGTCTCTATCCAAAACCGCTGAAGCGCTGTCTGCCGTTGAACAGGAACTGGCCGTGAACCCATGCAACGAAGCGGCCAGGGTTTTCCGAAGCCAGCTGCAGGCCGAAGCACCCAGGCTGCAGAGTGACGCAATGTCCCTTCCGCCTGCTGCGCCTGCTTCGGCGAACTCTCCAGAAGGTCTGAATGTGGGAAGCACTGGTCTCAGCGGCGGCACTGGCAGTTCGGAGCAGAAGTCTATCCCCGCTCGGAGAGCGGTTCCCACAGTTCCGTCGAACGTGCCAGCCAGCGACTTGAACAGTCCTCTCGAAGAGATTCGTCAGCGTGTCTCACAACGGAAGCAGCGGGAGCATCCGATTCGAGAGAAGCAACTCGAGGAGCTGCGCAACAGAATGGCGTCGGACCCCTATTGCCAAAAGTTCACTCTGGACGACACGGGCAGGCCCCTTCCGGTACCCCGAGAGCAGACTGAGGTGAAGCTGCGGACGATGAACACAGTGTATCCGGCTGACTTGGGCGGGAAGACAGTCCTCGACATCGGCACGAATCTGGGCTACTTCGCGTTTGAGTCGTTTTTCCGCGGGGCGATTCGCATCGTCGGGCTGGAACAGGATCTGGAACGGACGAAACTGATTCAGGATGTAAACCGGTTTTTCCGGTTTGGCATCGAGTTTCATCCTGATCGGTTCTCCATGCAGATGGCCGACACCTATGGAGAGTTTGATCTCACGTTTGTTTGCTCCTGCTATCACTACTTTTACCTGGAGTATCGCGACCATGACCGGATCATGCAGGAACTGGCCCGCGCGACTCGGGGCAGGTTGATTTTCGAAGGCCCTCTTGACTTGCAGGACGTCTCCTGGAGGAAGCACGTGGCCGGCTGCACGGCTGTTCCCCTGGCCGTTGCGGAGCAGGAATTCACTCCTGAACGTATTCTGGGCGCGGCACGACGGCACTTCCGTCAAGTAACCTTTGTGGGGAGCGCGCAGTATCTGCCCCACCGTCAAATCTGGGTCTTTGACAAATAGCCAAGGAGACTGTGTCACATGTTTCAGCCTGCTTCCGCCCTGCCTGTTCGCTACAGGGTGCTCGATTGCATCTATCGGAAGGACAGCCCGGACCAGGGAGACCAGGGTTCGGTCCACCGCATCGAGGTTGAAGGCCAGACCTGGTGCCTTAAGCAGATTTCTACCGAGAAGCGCTACGCCGTGCGAAGCATTCGCCGCTTCGAGGAGCAGTTCCCCGCTGCCAGCCCCGTCCGCCGTAATTCACCACTGATCGGACATCACGGACATCGTCTCGAGAAGGACCGATTGCTCTATTTCCAGGAGTATCTGGCACCGATCACACCGCTCAGCGCTGTTTCGATCCGGCGGGAACCGGCCTTCCGAGCCCGTCTGGCGCGGGATGTGTTCATGCTGCAGCGACGGCTGCTGCAGGCGGGTCTGCTCTATTCGGACCTGGACGAGCGCAATCTGGTGTTGGACGGCGCCCGGAGATTGCGAATCCTCGATCCAGAAGGTTTGATTTGCGCGGACGACTCGCGAGTCATGGCTTTGTTCTTCTCATTTTACTCGGTCAATCTGGCGTCTTTCGTGACAGGTCATCTGCTGCAAACCGGGTGGAGCCGGGCGCGAATTCTGGAGGCGCTCGAAGTTCCGCTCTTCCACCGTGGGAAGCCTGATCCGCGGAAGGTGAAGGAAGCCGCTCGGCTGGCCGCCGGCGACGAGCAACAGCGGGTCCCCTGGCTGGAAGCGATTCTGGGACAGGATCCCATCGTTCTTGAACCGGAATTCTATGAGTACCTGATGAAGCTCTTCGGCAGTGGGGAAAACCGGCGTGCAGCCGCGCCGGCACCACCGACTGGCCAGCAGACCGATCCTTTGAAGCCGATTGTCTCTCCGCTGCCTCTGGCACCGACCGACGCCGGGCTTGCGGCCAACGGCCACCAGAAGCCTGCTGCTCCAGGCGCCGCCTCGAGCCCCATGCCCCTCGGGCTCAGGACGAGCCCGGCTTCAGCCCCGGTTCACAAGCCTGCCAGCCCGGGGCCGGTCGAGCACGTCACCTGGAAAGGGCAGCATGTGGCCACGATCATCCGGGAGAACTACCTGCCGTCGAAGACCACTTTTGTCACCCCCGACAATTACTATCAGCAGGCCGGCATGGTCGTGTATCCCAAAGGGGGTGTGGTCCAGCGCCACCTGCATCTGCCCATCCAGCGTCACCTGGTAGGCACATCGGAAGCCTTGCTGGTGAAGCGAGGCCGAGTGGAGGCAGACCTCCACGCCATCGACAAGAGCTTTCTCGGCACCTGGACCCTGGAACAAGGCGATCTGATTCTGCTGGCGGCAGGCGGTCACGGGTTTCGCTGCCTGGAGGACACCATTCTGATGGAGATCAAGCAGGGGCCCTACACAGGCCTGGTCGAGAAGGAGCATTTCTGATGATCCCCGCGTGTGAACCGCTGGTGACCCAGCGAGAAGTAGATCTGGTGATGGATTGTCTGCGCAGCGGCTGGGTTTCCTCGGCAGGCCGGTACATCGAAGAATTTGAGAAGGGGTGGGCTGCTTATTGCGGCATGAGGCATGGTGTTGCCGTGAGCAACGGGACCGCAGCCCTTCAGGTTGCCGTTCAACTGCTGGACTTGCAGCCGGGGGATGAAGTCATTCTACCCGCTTTCACGATCATTTCCTGCGCTCAGGCAATCACGCGCTGCGGCGGGATCCCGGTGCTGGTAGACAGCGATCCACTGACCTGGCAGATGGACGTTCGTCAGGTGGAGGCCAAGATTACGCCGCGCACGCGAGCCATCATGGCCGTTCACATTTATGGCCACCCGGCAGATATGGACCCGTTGATCGATCTCGCGGCACAACACAGGCTCACGATCATCGAAGATGCTGCCGAAGCGCATGGGGCCGAATATAAAGGGCGAAAATGCGGAGGTCTTGGAGATATCAGCGTTTTTAGCTTCTACGCGAACAAGCTGATCACGACCGGTGAAGGCGGGATGGTTCTGACGCGCTCGTACGAACTGGCTGACAAGGCCCGATCTCAGCGGAATCTGTGCTTCCAGAAATCGCGGCGGTTTCTGCACGATGCGATCGGCGACAACCTGCGACTCACCAACCTGCAGGCTGCTTTGGGAGTCGGCCAGATGGAGAGAATCGAGCAGATTGTCGAGCGCAAGCGGGCGATTGCGCGGGCTTACTCCGAGCGACTGGGGAGCGTCGCCGGAATCGCGCTGCCCGTTGAGGAATTGTGGGCGAGGAACGTCTACTGGGTTTATGGCTTCGTTCTGAACGAGAGCACAGGCATCAACGCCGCTGAGCTGGCGCAACGGCTTTCAGAACGGGGCGTGGAGACGCGGCCTTTCTTTCTCGGCATGCACGAGCAGCCTGTGTTTCGGAGAATGGGACTGTTTGACAATGAGAAGTACCCCGTCGCGGAGTGGCTTGCCCGGCAGGGGTTGTATCTGCCTACCGGTCTCGGCATTACGCGGGCTGAAATTGATCATGTCTCTGCCGCAGTGCAGGAGGCGCTGGACGCCGACTGCGAAACCAACTGGGATCCAACCAAGAACAGTTCTACCCTTCTCGCCAAAGAAGTGGACAGGAAAGGGTCTGCGGAGCTCTCGCCCACGTCCCTAAATTTACGGTCCCGGTAATCGGCACGCTCAGCCTGCAGGATGGTTCCCTTCGTCCCACGCGGCAGCCGCCCGGATATGTTGTGGGTGCCTCGGAGAGCCCGACACACCGTGCAACTGGCTTTCGAGGGTTATGAAACGCGCTTAACAAAGCGCCAAAGCAAGGATTCTCAGTGACGCACGATTCACAGGTCTTCCGAAACTACGCCAAAGCTTACGAGGCCCTTTATCGCGACAAGAACTACGCTGCGGAATGCGACTCGCTCGAACAGGCCTGGCAGAAGTTTGCGCTTCAGCCGGTGAAGAGTGTTCTCGATTTGGGGTGTGGCACGGGTGGACACGTTTTTCCGCTGGCCGCTCGCGGCTATCGAGTTTTGGGGGTTGATCGATCGGAGGTGATGCTCTCGCAAGCCAGAACCAAGGCAGCAACCGCTGCCGGCGAGAGCCCACGCTTTCAGACCGCTGACGTTCAATCGTTGGATCTTGGCGAGACCTTCGACGGGGTCATCTGTATGTTTGCAGTCTTGAGTTATCAAACCAGCAATGCGGCGCTGATGGGCACTTTGCGCTCCGCTCGCCGTCACCTGATCCCGGGAGGCCTCTTCATCTGTGACTTCTGGTACGGCCCGGCGGTACTGAAACAGCGGCCCTTGGATCGTGTCAAGGAGGTCCGTGACGGAGAGGACCGCATCCTTCGACTGGCCAGCCCTTCGCTCGACACGGAAAACGGCGTCGTAACAGTGTCCTACCAACTGCTGCGTCTGCGCGGCCAACAGGTTCTTGAAGAGACCCGCGAACAACACCAGATGCGATACTTGTTTAGGCCGGAGCTGCAGATGTTCATGGAGCAGGCCGGCCTGGAACTCCTGGAGTTCTATCCGTTTGGTGCGCCTGGCCAGCCAGTGAGCGAAGACACCTGGAATGTTTCCGCGATTGCGCGCGCCTTTTGATCGAGAGGCATGGATGCGTATCGGTATTGTGGTCTGTGTCCAACAAAGCAGCGGTGGCATTTTCCAGTATACCCAGTCGATTCTTTCCGCGTTGCATGCGTGGGAAACGCACCACGAATTCATCATTTTTGTCTGGCAAGGGAATCCTCTGCCGTGGGCACAGTTTTCCGGACCTCGCTGGCAAGTCCAGGCAATGGACCCTGCCATCAGCACCAGAGCCCAGGACTTGCAGTCCTGCCTGAGCACTGACGGAATCGATCTGGCGCGATGCGGAGTCAACGCCAGAGCACGGCATTTTTTCGAGAGCTTAGGAATCGATCTGCTGATTTTCCCTGCGCCAGCTGCGCTGGCATTTGAATGTGGAATTCCCTATTTCATCGCTATTCACGACCTTCAGCACAGGCTTCAACCGGAGTTCCCTGAAGTTTCCAATGGCGGGACCTGGCAGCGACGCGAGTACCTGTTCCGCAACAGTGTTCGCTTTGCGCGCGGGGTTCTGGTGGACTCGGAAGTGGGCAAAGAGGATGTCTTGGCCTTTTATGGAGCCAACATCGCGCCACGGCACGTGCACGTGCTCCCCTTCCTGCCTGCGCATAACACAGCGAATGGGCACGAGGCACAGACCCGGGTCGCCGTGGTTCGCCAGAAACACGGGCTGCCGGAGCGTTTCTTTTTCTACCCTGCGCAGTTCTGGCTGCACAAGAACCATGCAAGACTGATCCACAGCATTCACCGTCTGCGGACTGTGAATGGCGTCGATGCACCACTGGTACTGGCCGGCTCGAATTCTGGAGGACCGCCCGAGGAAGCACGCCAACTCGTATTCCAGAATGTTCTGCGTCTCGCGCGACAGTTGGGCGTTCAGGACCTAGTCCACTATCTGGGTTACGTTCCAGACGCCGACATGCCGGTTCTTTACTTGCTGGCCACTGCGCTGGTCATGCCAACATTCTTCGGCCCTACCAACATTCCGGTGCTGGAGGCCTGGACATTTGGCTGTCCGGTGTTGACTTCGGATATTCGTGGCATCCGTGAGCAAGTGGGTGGAGCAGGAGTATTGGTGGACCCGCGAAACGTCACCGCAATGACGGAAGGTATGCTCAAACTCTGGAAGGATGAGGCGTTGCGCGCCTCCTGCATCGAATCCGGGACACAGCGTTTGGCTGCACATGGCCCGCGCGAGTTTTCTCAGCGACTTCTTGCCGCCATCGCCCCGGATATTCCCGTTTCTCCGTCAGCAACCGGCCAGGTTACGGCTCCCGAGCGGTCCCCTTACTTCGAAGGCCTCCAGTTCCTCCAGCAGTCTCGCTGGTCAGAGGCGCTGCAGTGCCTCGAACAAGCAGCCCGTGTGAATCCGAAGAAGCAGGGGCTCCATTTCCTGCGAGCGCAGTGCCTGTCTCGCCTGGGGCGCCGCACCGAGGCTGCCGAAGCGGTGCGCGCCGAATTGCAGATCCTGCCCAGCCATCCCGACGCTCTGCGACTCCTGGCCGAACTGCAACCTGCCTAGGCGTAGCCATCCTGCCTTGGCACACGCCCGGCACTCAGATGTCCCTGACCCAGACCTCAACCGTTTTGCGCATCGTTCGACTCTGTGCTAGCTTGCTGGCCTATGGGTTAAGCACCGGGTTTTGGAGACGCCGCTCGGGTGTGTGACCCGGGTGGGCATCGCACCGGAAGACTCGGGTTCATTGCGGCGCCCGCTGACCCATCGGTAGCCCCATGCCGGACTTCAAAGAGGTTTTTCATCGAAAGCGCGTGCTGATCACCGGCGGCCTGGGATTCATCGGTTCTAACCTGGCTGGCCGTCTGCTCGATCTGGGCGCCGACGTGTTGCTTGTGGACTCGCTCATTCCTGAATACGGCGGGAATCTGTTCAACATCGAAGACATCCGGACTCGGCTGCGTATGAATATTGCCGATGTGCGCGACGAACATGGTATGCGCTACATGGTCCAGGGCGAGGACTATCTCTTCAACTTGGCCGGCCAGACCAGTCATCTCGATTCGATGGAGAATCCTCACGTCGATCTGGAGATCAACTGTCGCAGCCAACTCTCAATTCTTGAAGCCTGCCGCCGTCATAATCCGCGCATTCGCATCGTCTTTGCCAGCACCCGCCAGATTTACGGGGCGCCGGATTATCTGCCGGTGGATGAAAAACACCCGCTGCGTCCGGTGGACGTGAACGGCATCAACAAGATGGCTGGCGAGTGGTACCACATTCTTTACAACAACGTGCACGGGATTCGGGCATCGGCTCTGCGTCTGACCAACACCTATGGGCCCCGCATGCGCGTGAGAGACGCCCGGCAGACATTTCTGGGCATCTGGATTCGGCGTCTGATCGAGGGAAAAGCCATCGACGTGTTCGGCGAAGGAACACAGCTGCGCGATTTCAATTACGTGGACGATGTGGTCGAGGCGCTGCTGTTGTGCGCGACATCTTCTGCAGCCGACGGCCAGATCTTCAACCTCGGGTCAGCGCCGCCGATCAGCCTCAAGAACCTGGCCGCACTACTGGTCGAGATCCACCGCGCGGGCGAGTTTCGGCTGGTTCCATTTCCCGTCGATCGGAAAGCGATCGACATCGGCGACTATTATGGGAACTACGGCCTCATTCAATCAAAGCTGGGCTGGGAGCCAAGGGTGGGGCTGCGGGAAGGACTTGCGAAGACGCTGGATTTCTACCGGCAGCACTTCCGGCACTATTGGGACTGAAGACCATTCTGCATTTCACGAGCTCATGTCCGTTCAGATTCTACAGGCGAACCCGCTGGCGAGCTATCTGGCCCACCGGGAGGAGATCGATGACGCCGTCCGGCGGGTGCTGGGCAGCGGCCGGTACATTCTTGGGAAGGAGACTCAGGCTTTCGAACAGGAGTTCGCGGCTTACCTGGGTGTGAAACACGCGGTAGGCGTTGGCAGCGGGACCGATGCCCTCCACCTGGCATTGCGCGCTTGTGGGATCGGGCCTGGGGATGAAGTCATCACGACCTCTCACACTGCAGTGGCGACCGTGGCTGCGATTGAGCTGGCAGGAGCCACTCCAGTCCTCGTCGACATCGATCCCAAGACTTATACGCTGGACGTCTCCTGCCTTGAAGCGGCCCTTTCCAGTCGAACCAAAGCGGTTCTTCCAGTCCACCTCTACGGCCATCCGGCAGCGATGCCTGCGATTCTCGAGATCGCCCGAAAACATGGGCTGCGGGTGATCGAAGACTGCGCCCAATCACACGGCGCGGCAATCAACGGCATCAAGACCGGAGCCTGGGGCGACATCGCTGCTTTCAGTTTTTACCCTACGAAGAACCTCGGCGCCTTCGGTGATGGCGGCACGATCGTAACTAATGATTCAAGTCTCCGCGAAAAGACACGGCTGCTGAGGGAATACGGCTGGAGCGAACGTTACGTCAGCAGCGTTCCGGGCATGAACAGCCGGCTCGATGAATTGCAATCGGCCATGCTGCGAGTGAAGCTCAAGCACTTGGATCAAGACAACCAGCAAAGACAGGTTCTGGCGCAGCAGTATCTCAGCATGCTTGCGGGCAGCTGTCTCCGCCTTCCTATGACGGCGCCTGGAGCCTTTCATTCCTACCACCTCTTCGTTGTTGCTCACCAGCAGCGGAACAAGTTGAAAGAGTTCCTGCAGGCACGCGGCATAGGCTGCGCCATCCACTACCCGGTTCCTGTGCACCTGCAGCCGGCCTACAGCGAGCGCCTCCGCCTCCAGCCTCTCCCAAACACGGAAAAAGCTGTCAGGCAAGTCCTCAGCTTGCCGCTTTACCCGGAGCTGAGTCCGACCGACGCATCACGCGTGACGACCACGATCCTGGATTGGATCCGGACACAGGCAGATATCCACTAAGTCCCTTAGTCGTTCCTTCCCCAATACCTCCCTTCGTTTGGCTGGGTTCTTGCATTTCTTCCTTGGGCAGTGCCGGGCCCTTTCACGGCTCCCGCTTCGACGGGAAGTCAGCCGCCTGCAAGCTCTGTGGAATCAATAGCCCACGGGCCAAGCCAGTAGCTTGCTCCAACGGATTCTTGTCACTCTGGCCAAGGTTTTGACCTCTATCGCGGAGTTCACGAATGAATGAGGTTTCCAGCAATCGAATTCACCGGGCAGCGCTTTCAACCTATACCCATCCCGCGGCTGGCAACACAGAGCGATTCGTGGCGATCCGCCCCGCCGCAGTGGCTGGCCCGACGCAATCTGCCTATCAGGCTCTCCGCGACTACACGATCCGCGATTTTGGCCAGGGTCTGCCCGCCGCTGAAACAATCCTGAGGCACTTGGTTGAAAACAAGCTGCGGCGTCCATGGCGCCCACAGCCTGGATTGTGGCATCGCACTGTCGTGCTGCCCGTGCAGTGCGACTTGGTCTGCGCTCAGTCGGGAGCATCCTTTGCTACTCTCCGTCCGTCCTCCGTTGAAGACATCAGCCGAGATCTTGTGGTTCTGGACGGCGAGCTACGGCGCAGCGAGGTTGAGTCCTACGCGCGGCAGATTCGCAGCGGGACAGAGCTGGGACCACCGCTCTATGTCACCGGCGCAGTCCTTAACATGCTGGGCGCCGATGTCGATGCGAAGGCCGTCTACATGATGGACGGGGCCCGGCGCACAGTGGCGGCTGCGCTGAATCACAGGCGGACGCTCAGCGTGCTGCTGTTGCTGGGCGAAGAAGAGTATGGCGCTCTGCTCCCTCCAGCCGATATCGAGCGGTTGAAGCAACGATTGGCCAGCCTTCGCTGGTTCCAGAACTATCAGTCAATTCCACTGGCTGGCCTCCGAGGCGAACGCTCCCTAAACCGATTTAGCTTAATGGACCTCGCCCTCCTGCGCGACCAAACCATCCTCGATTTTGGCTGCAACACCGGACAGTCCGCCATCAAAGCAGTGCAAGCGGGAGCCAGGCAGGTTGTCGGTGTGGAAGGCATGCGCGACACGTGGGAAGGCGCGGTGGAGATTGCACGCCTCACGGGCTTCCAGAACCTTCGCTACCTGAACGTCAACTTCAATGACGCAGACTTCGATAGCAACATCGACGGCCAGTTTCCCGAATCAGCAGACTACTCCTTTTTCTTTTCCGTCTATCGGACCAAGGAACTGATGCAGCGCGACCGGCTGTTTCAGTACATCATCAACAAGACCCGCAAAGGGATCTTCTTTGAAGGCCACGCCCATCCAAAAATCGACACCCTCGAGTACTACGATTGGCTGTTCGATAGTTTTGGACTCAGTCACCAGTTTCTGGGAAACAGCGAAGGGGAGTTGCGACCGCTCTTCTTTCTGGATCTCTCAAAAGCAAAGCGCAGAGTCCCACTGGCTTTTGCGCAGCCAGACACTTTTAGGGCGGGCCAGCCACTCATCAATAGCACCCAGCGCGGTGTTGATCTAACCAACTTGCCAAGGTTGAAGGAGGCATTGCCAGAAAGCAGTGGCTCCGGCACGCCACGCTCGCAAGGTGACACTGCCGTCTCCTCAGCGCTCCGGCCGCGTTTTGAAATAGCAGGGTGGTCACGAAACGAGCCGGCTGTCCTGGCTCCAAACTCGGAGCCGGCTTCGCGTTATCGAGTCTCGGCGATCGTTTCCACCTATCGCAGTGAAAAGTTCATTGAAGGACGGCTAAAGGATCTTCTAGACCAGACTCTCGGCGATCAGCTGGAGATTGTCGTTGTCGACAGCGGCTCGCCAGAAAACGAAGGCGCCATCGTCAAGCGCTATCAGGAAAAGCATTCCAACATCCAGTACATCCGCACGGAAGAGCGCGAAAACGTTTACCAGGCTTGGAATCGCGGCATTCGAGCGGCCTCCGGGCAATGTATCACGAACGCCAACACCGACGACCGCCTGCGTCCCGACGCGCTGGAGATTCTAGCCGCTGAGCTCGACCGCCATCCTCAAGCAGGACTGGTTTATGCCGACTTCTTCATCACGGGCTCTGAAAACATGGAGTTCGGCAGCCACATTCGGACGGGGTATAGCGTGAAGCCTGACTATGCCCCGAGCATCATGCTGTCGGGCTGTCATATGGGGCCGCAGCCGATGTGGCGGCGAGCCGTTCACAGGGAGATCGGCTACTTCGACGAGTCGTTCTTTGCCGCCGGAGACTATGAGTTTTGGTGCCGCCTGGCGTTGCGGTACCCGCTGAAGCGTGTTCCTCAGTTCCTCGGGTTGTACCTGCATAACGGTGAGGGCGTGTCGAACAGCAATCTGCAGCGCAGCTTGAGTGAAGCACAGCGCGTCCAGCAACTGTATCAAGGTCGTTTTCCCCCGCCAGCAGGCAATCTCCCAACTGGCTACTACTATCGTCAACCCGTGACACCCGGGCGTTTCGTCAACATCGGCATGGTGACCTTCAACCGGCTTGAGTTCACGCGCCAGGCCATTGACTCAATTGTCCAGTTCACAAACTTTCCTTACGCACTGACGGTGGTGGACAACAACAGCCAGGATGGCACGCAAGAGTACCTGGCGGAGCTGAAGCGGCAGGGCGTGATCAAGAACCTCCTGCTCTTGCCCGAGAACGTCGGAATCGCCAGAGCCTCCAACCTGGCCTGGCAACAGGAACCCGCAGCGGCGCACTATTTGAAGTTCGACAACGACGTTGTCATTCAGAAACCAGACTGGTTGCTGAACATGGTGACTGTGGCTGATGCAGTACCTGAACTGGCAGCGCTTGGGTACAACTTCGAACCGGTCAGCTATCCAGTCGAAAGCCTGCAGGGCTTCCCAATTCGAGTCAAGCGGAACGCCAACCTCGGCGGGGCATGCTATTTGATCCCAAAGCGCGCCGAACAGGCCCTGGGTTATTGGTGCGAAGACTACGGGCTGTATGGGGAAGAGGACCACGACCACAGTGTGCGGCTGCGGCTGGCAGGATTTCTGAATGCCTACATGGAGGACGAAGACATCGGCATCCATTTGCCTGGCGGCAAAGCTGGAAAGATCGATCCCATTTCCCACCGAACGGACGACGCCAGCGAGCAGCAGCTCCACTTCGATTACAGGGCATGGAAAGACCAGTTGCGAGCTCAACTGATAGCCCGGGGCGGCATCTTTCAACGCAACCAGTCTGCCTACACAAACGGGCACCGCTCGCTCTACATGCCGCGTGGCAGATTTGCGGGAATACTGGGAATCGGCATTCAAGTCTTCGACCAGGACGATACACTGCTGTTCCTGACAGTCAGCAGCCTAATGAATGCCAGTGACCAACAGCAGATTGCAGATTGGGCCCGGAACGAACCCTTGGACAGCGACAATACAGAGTGCTACGAGCAGCATGGGAGGACGTTCATGCGGATCAAGAAGCAAACCGGGGGCACGGACTCACCTCTGGTGTTGTGCCAGCAGGGCGAAACCTTGCTGAATGCCGGCGACATTGACAAGGCTCTGAAGCTGTTTGACCAAGCCTTGCGGAAGGAGCCCAACCTCCTCGGGGCGCATCACGCGCGAGCCGTCTGCCTGGAACAACTGCATCGGTACAAGGACGCCGAGGGAGCAGCCCGAAAGGAACTGGAACGGCAACCGCGCCACCAGGGTGCTCTGGACCTGCTGCAGCGTTTGCGCACGATCAAGCGGTCTTCAGTTCCGGCCTGCGGGCTCAGACCTGGCGGGCCGCCGCCCTTACGAGTGGCTGTGCTGTCCAACGATGAGATGGACTCCAATTGCGCCCAACTGCGGCTCGTGCTGCCTCTCAGTCGAAATCCTGGCATCGAAGTTACTTGGGCGATCGAGTTCAGAGGCTACAACACGCTTCTGATTCCCGGGGTTGTGGAGAGGGCCGACCTCGTCGTGGTTCAGCGTCTGTTCGCAACTCCCAAAAATCTGCATTTGATCAACGCCGCGGTCGATCTGGGCAAACCGCTCATTTACGAGGCGGATGATTTGCTGCTGAATATTCCGCCGGGAAATCCTCACCACGTCTTCGCCATGTCATGCCGTGCGGCTGTCCTGGAAACCATCTCAAAAGCCGCGGCCGTCACCGTGTCTACAGAGCCCTTGAAGGCGGCGCTGTCTGCTTTCAACCCCAACGTTCAGGTCGTGCCCAATCTGATCAATGAGGCCCTGTGGACCCAGATTCGCCCCGTTGGCGCCGGTCGCGTTGTCATCGGCTTTACGGGGACCACGACGCATCAGGCCGACCTCGCAGTGGTGGAGGAGACTTTGTGGAAGATCGCCGAAAAGTACGGTGACCTTGTGCAGTTCAACTTCATGGGATGTGCGACGGAGAGCATTCAGAATCTGCCGGGTTTGGTGTTTACTCCGTTTCAAACGGCGTACGACGCTTTTGCTCGCAGGCTACAAACAAACCCCATGGATATTGCGCTTGTTCCGTTGGAAGACACGCCGTTCAATCGCTGCAAGAGCAACATCAAGTGGTTGGAGTACTCCGCATGCGGTATTGCTGGAATCTATTCCGATCTAGCCCCCTATAACTCTTGCGTCGCAAATGGAAAGACCGGGGTGCTGGTTGGCAACACCACCCGGGAATGGTTTCAGGTGATTGATGAACTGATCCAGAATCCGGCTCGGAGAAACACCTTGGGTCTGGCTGCGCGCCAGGAAGTTCTGTCGAATTACACCTTGGCCAGCAAGGCTCACCTTTACGGAGATGTCTACCAAAGAGTAATCGATAACCATCGTCGAGGTCGTGACGGTTCCCAATTGCCTGTGGCGCTCCAAGGGACAGCTGCAGCGCCTCGGCCCTCGCCAGTGACACCTGCCACTCTGGGTGGGGCGCTGGAAGCCGCGTTGCAGTCCAATCCAAGGCTGCAGCGGGTGATTGAAAGAGTGAAACGGTACGTTGCCGAAGGCAGAAGCGAGCTGGCCTGCCGGATCGTGAAAAAGGAACTGGCCGATTTGCCGGAATACGCCGAGATTGTCGCAAGACTGTCGGAGCCGGATCTGGTTCCAACAAGCTAATGGGCAGCTTTAGGAGTACCGAAAAGAGACAAGGCGAGCCCGGGGTTCACCAGGGACAGATTGGGAAGAGGACCTAGGATGATCACACTGACGCGGCTGAACCAGAGCGAAGTTGTTTTAAATTCTGATCTTATTGAACACATTGAGGTCGGCGCAGACACAGTCGTCGCTCTCACCAATGGCAGTGTGTTTGTCGTGAAGCAGACCTGGGAGGAAATCCTGGAGAAGATCGTCGATTTCAGGCGGCGAATTCACAGCTTGCCACAACGCGTTGTGTCGAATCCGTCTGAACGCTGAGGAGCGCTTTCGTGGACGTTGCATCGATCATAGGACTGTTCTTGGGAATCGCTGCCGTGGTGGGCGGCGCTCTCATGGAAGGCTTGCACCTCGGCTCCATCACACAGCCCACCGCAGCGCTGATTGTACTGGGTGGAACCATTGGCGCCACCGTGCTGAGCTTTCCTCTGAAGACCTTGCTCGGCTCGCTGGACAGCCTCAAACGGATCCTGCTGGAGCCGAACATCAACAAGGCAGCACTCATCGCGGATATCGTCAGCTACGCAATCAAAGCGCGCAAAGATGGGTTGCTTTCGCTGGAAGGCAAGATTGCTGCAGCTCCGGATCAGTTTCTGAAGAAGGCTCTGAGCCTCGCTGTGGATGGCACAGACCCCAAGATCCTGCGCGATACGATGGAAACTGAGCTGGACCTCCTCGAAGAGCGTGGGGAGTTGGACGCCAAGGTGTTTGAAGCCGCAGGGGGATTCGCGCCCACCATTGGAATTATCGGCGCCGTGCTAGGCTTGATCCACGTGATGGAAAACCTGTCTGATCCGAGCAAGCTCGGATCGGGCATTGCTGTTGCGTTTGTGGCAACCGTCTACGGTGTCGGTTCGGCAAATCTAATCTTTCTTCCCTTCGCAACCAAGCTGAAGGTCAAGCACCGCCAGGTAGTCGTGATCCGGGAGATGATGCTGGAAGGAGTGCTTGGAATTCTAGAAGGTGTCAACCCTAAGATCATCGAAGAGAAACTCAAAGGTTATCTAGCACCCAGCGAGCGGCCGACGCCCAAAGCGCGTCCAAAATCAAGTCCAGGCCGAAAAGCAGCATAGTCACTGAAGCGTGGCAAATCTCAACAATGAGGCGCAACAGGAAGCTCATTGCCAGTGACTCGTCACTCGTCACCTAACCATGGCACGCAGGCGAAAACGGCACGAAGAACACTCCAACCACGAACGATGGCTCGTATCTTACGCAGACTTCATTACCCTGCTATTTGCGTTTTTCGTGACTCTATACGCCATTTCGCAAGTCGATGCGAAGAAGATGACGACATTGGTCCAGTCGATGCAAGCGGCATTTGCCACTCGTGTGTTCGACACAGGCAGCCAAAAGCTGAACCTTTCCGAGGGCGTGACGCCGGGCGTGGACCGAACGAAGCTTGTTGAACAGGCAAATCCGGCTCTGCCCGGTGCTGAGTTGCCCTTGCAGAAAGTTCACGGACTCCTCCAGGAGCGCCTCATGCGTGGACAATTTGCCAACAAAGTTCGCATCACTCAGGACCGGCGAGGGTTGGTCATCAGCTTGACCGAAGCCGGATTCTTCGATTCGGGCGCGGCAACTATGAAAGGCTCCTCTCTCAAGATCTTGGATGTCATCGCCGAATCGGTGCTGTCGATCCCGAATCAGGTCCGCATCGAAGGGCACACCGACAATACACCCATCCGAACGTCCCAGTTTCCTTCAAACTGGGAGCTCTCTACCGCACGAGCGACTCAGGTGATCGCCTATCTGACAGCTCGCTTTCCGTTTCAGCCCGAACGTTTGTCCGTAGCGGGATACGGGGAGCACCGTCCAGTGGCCGGCAATGAAACCGTTGACGGTCGGGCCCTGAACCGGCGAGTGGATCTGGTTGTTCTCAATGAAGTGGCCCAAAGGCAGGAGCCGCGATAGAAGGTTTGGGATGGGTTTCAAAGCAAGGAATGTCTGCCCGCCACGCTCGCCTCTCGGCCAGAAGCTTCACCCATGTTCTTCTTTAAGCGAAAACAGGATTCGGAGGGCCGGCTAGGTGAGCCTTCCAGGCGCCAGCACAAGCGGATTCTCTACGATTTCCCCGTCTACATGATTGTGGGCCAGAAGCACTTCCAGCGGTACTCGAAGACTCTCAGTCCCGGCGGACTCTACGTGGCAACATCCTTTGAACTTCCTCTCGACACACTCTTGCACCTGAGGATTGGCACCGAAAACCGCTATCGATTTATTGAGGCCTCAGGTTCCGTGCTCTACAACCACACCGGCATCGGCATGGGCATCAGGTTCGTTCGCCTCAGTCCGGAAGACAAACGAAAAATCCTGGCCATCATTGAGAAAAGCTGGTCCCAGGAAGTGTGACGATACGCCACTCGCTGCCCATCACCTTGATATCCGCTCAATCTGATGAAAGGGAGTATTCTGAATCGAGTAGTCCCTCCAATCCTTGTAGTCGAAATGCCACCACTCGTTCGGATAGACGGTGAAGCCTTCCTGCTCCATGGCACCACGCAATACGTCGCGGGCTGCGCGCTGTTCAGCCGTTCCTCCTGGGTAATCCGGGCTCGATCTTTCCGTCATCTCGTCGTATGCACTGGGCATTGCGATCTCGCGTCCGGTCTTGAGGTCATAAAGCGACAGGTCAATCGCGCAGCCTCGGTTGTGCCTTGAACCCTCCGCGGGGTTGGCCACAAACTGGCGCTTGTCCGGCGGTGTGACGTCCCAGAAAATCTTTGTTACCGACCAGGGGCGATAGCCGTCAAAAATCAGGAGTCCATATCCCTGTTTCTTCAGCGCGCGGTGCGCCCGCAAGAGGCCCTCGGCTGCAGGCCGCTGCAGGAATGCTCGAGCTTCCGAATACACGGGCCGTCCGACCAAATTGTTCGACGTGGCATAACGGATGTCCAGTTTCAGGGTGGAATCCAGTGCCATCAGCTCGACCAGCTCAGGCTTGCGAAAAGCGCGATTCTCTTCGGGTGGGCCGTCCTGGAAAAACGGAAACGCTGCACCAGAAGAGTGCGCCAGAATGCAAAGACCAAGAAGGATCGCACGCCAGCAGACCCGCGGCTTCGTGCCCTTCGACTGGAGCGAGTTCAGCACTTCATGTCTTCCCCAAGAGTAAAGCATGCGGCTCACCGTGTCTGGGTTGAAAGAATTCTCTTCATCCCAGCCTCATCAACCTTAAGCAGATCAACCTTCGTAAGCCGCGGCGCTAGCTCCGCCCAGATTGGCTCGCTCGCGAAAATAGTCCTGAAGAACGGCAGAGATTCTTCCAAACGCCCGGCATTAACCAGTGACACAGCGGACCAGAACTGCACCTCAACGTTCTCGGGCAGCAGGGCTTCAGCCGCGCGATACTCACGCAAGGCGCCGGCAACGTCGCCCTTCTCCATGGCCAGATCGCCCTGGTTCATACGGTCGTAGGCGCGGTGCACTCGGACCAGGCGGCGCAGTTCCACCAGCGGCTGCTGGTGGTCCTCGACGCGCAAGTCCATTTTCCGATCCAGCCACGGCTTTCCCGTGGATGTGGCACTCACAATTAGCAACGCGGCTGATTGCTGCCCTCGAATGTCGCCACCCACAGCCTGCGCGGCGTCCAGGGCCGCCAACATGCGGTCGACGATGTCGCCTTGGGCTGCGCGATAGGCTTCCGCCATTGCGGGCCAGACCTTGTCGTTCAGCATCAGGTTTGCCTGCACTGAGAAGTTCTCCCCAACCAGATGTCCCGCCGCAGGAATGCACTTCCTCCCTGTGTGCGCTGCAATGTTTCCTCGGGCATCGATCATGGCAACCTGACGAACATCCCGGCCAGAATCAGAGGCCAAGAGCCCGTCCAGAGCCTGTTGCGCCGTCTTTCCGGCTCGCATCAATTCAAGTCCCAGCGGCCCATAAGCTGGGTCAACAAAAGACTGCGTTGCAACGGCACCGACGCCCGCTTCAGCCCAGGAGACGATCGATCCGACGGAGAACCAGTGAGATTGGACAGCGACTCCCAATTCGCCAGTTGCAGGATCTCTTGCCACAATCGAATAGGTGTGAATTGGGCGTGATTGCGGCCAGCCGGCGACAGCCGGCACGAGCAGAAGAAGCAGAGCCAGAAATGCCTTACGCATAGATATAGATGAAGAGAAGAAGGGCTGGGAATTGTAGGGATGAGGCCGAGTCTCGGAGATCGATCCGCGCATGACTGCCTGCCCTCTGACGACCTTAAGCTCACCGGCTTTTTGCCGCACGAACTGTTGCGGGTTGCCGAAAACTGGAACGGCAAAAAATCCGGTGCAGGCAAGAATTAGGCTTTGCGGAGCTCATGAAGTTTCGGACGCAATGCGGCCGTGAACGTACACCCAGGCCTGCTTCCCTGAAGCCAGCATTGCGGCTACCCGTTTGTACGCGGCGATCTGCTCGTACTGGTCGGCGGCAGCGAGCTCAGCGTCGGTAATCTCGAAAACCGTGCCACTCACACGACTGTCGTTTCTGCCGTTCAATGAGACGTTAAGATGATGCGTCTTGCCGCTTGTAGCCACGACTTGCAGGTCCTCGATCTTTACTAACGACTGCTCGAACCCAAGAAGCTCGCTGGAGAGTGCCATAGGAGAAGAGCAGCGGCATAGCGAGGAATTTGTGTGACCTAACCCAGATTACCTTTCTTGAGCTCCTCCGCCAGGTAGTCTGTCGCCCGCCAGGCCAGCGCCAGAATCGTCAACGTGGGGTTCTTCTCAGTCGCCGTCGGGAAAGCGCTGCCGTCGACAACAAAGAGGTTCTTCACTTCATGCATCTGGCAAAAGCCGTTCAAGGCCGACCGCTTAAAGTCGGAACCCATTCTGCAGGTCCCATGCTCGTGGATGGAGCTGCCGGCCACGTCGACAGTACCCGGCTTGAAGTAGACGAGCTCGGCCCGGGCTTCGTGCATCAGCTCTAGAGCTGTGTCGTACATGTCTTCAACCATCTTTTGCTCATTGTCGCCGGTTGAAAAGACAATCTTGGGAAGAGGCACTCCATAAGGATCGAGCGGAGTGCCTTCCACGGTCACGTAATTGTCGGCCCGCGGCAGCACTTCACCATAGGGATGCATTTCGATCCAGGCAGGATAATGTCGCTTCACATCTCTCTTGAAATTTGAGCCAAAGCCCGCGAGTTCCTTGGCAAAGCCGGCGCCTGCCTGACAGCCGATACCCCAGAATTGTGAGCCAAAGCCACGCAAATAATTTCGCGGCTTCCCGCGATGATTGAATCGCGGCATATAAATGTGTTCGCCGCCGATGCCGTCGTCGTTGCTGGAAGGGCGTCCATACAACTGCGGCAGAAAGCCGCGAACGTGAAACCTCACCTGTTCGCAGAGATATTTGCCGATGACTCCGGACCCGTTCCCAATACCACCAGGGAACAACGTAGATTTCGAATTGAGAAGAATCCGAGTGGAGTCGATACAGGAGGCGCCCAGAACAACCGCTTTGCCGAACGCGCCGTGTTCCTCCTTCGTGAAGCGATCGAAATACTGGACGCTGCCTGCAAGACCTTTGTCGCTCGGCAGAATGCGGCCTACAACGGCGTTAGTGCGCAGTGTCAGGTTTCCAGTCTGTAGCGCAGACGGAATCAGGTGATCGGCGGAGTTAAAAAACGAAGCGGTGTCGCAGCCGCGCCCACACGCGCCGCAGTAATGGCAGGGGGCAAATCCGTTGTGCGGACGAGTTAGGACGGCGCGGCGCCCGGCGACGATCGGTATTCCCACGCGTTGCGCCGCTTTTCTGAGCAGAACTTCACCACAGCGAGGCCGTGGCGGCGGTTGGTGGTGCTTGCTCCCCGGAAGGGAGTCGCAGTCGTCGTCACCTCCGCAAACGCCGATGAGTTGATCGACCCTGTCGTAGTAACCGGCGATATCTTTGTAGGAAATCGGCCACGGGATTTCCCAGCCATCACGCTCGGCAGCTTTGAAATCAAGGTCGGAATAACGGAGGGAAACGCGTCCCCAGACGTTGGTCTTGCCGCCAATGCCCCAGACACGCCAGAGGTCAAAGGGCTTCTCGGCATCAGTCAGGCAGGGTTGTTCGGGATCGTTCAGACGAAAGGGGGGTGGCTGTTCACCTCGGCGAGTGCGCTCGCGCCACTCGTAGGGCGAAACGTGAGTCCAAAAATCCTTGCGGTGGAAATGACCTCCGGCGTCCAGCAGCAGAACCTTTGCCCCTTGCCGAGTCAGATTCCAGGCGGCCATTCCGCCGGAGGCCCCGGACCCGACAATGACAACGTCGTAAACAGGTTCTTCTTTCGGGATCAGTACCATGAATCAGCCAGTCGAAAGGGTCGGCAGCCATCATCTCGACTAGGATTGCTGACCCTGATGGCTCATTTCGCTCGATGCTTGGACTCTATCATCACCATCCCGGACTTGACAACTTCAGGCAATTTGACAAGTCCGCCCAAGTTGAAGCCGTCCTGGATCTTGCCTTGAACGCCCACTCGCGCGCCCTCGCGGGGCACGTTCGACTTGGCGACGACCCACATTTTCCCCGTGCCATCGTCGACCTGATAAGCGCCCGCTCCCATGACTGAAAAGCTTCGTACCACGTTGCCGGTGATGCCAACCTCGCGATTGGAATAACGTCCTGGCTCGGCCATTATCTGGTTGATGGTCTTCTGTTCACAGGCTGCCAGAACGAATGCCAGGGGTACTAACAGAAACGCTAAGAGCAGCTTCGCCTTATTCGAACTCATGGGATTCCTCCCGCCGCGAAGGAGTTCTCGATTCGCGGCTTGCTCATGTTTGGCACGAGATCACTTCACAAACCCTTCTGATGATAGGTTGAAGAAAGACGTTGCACGGCCAGGGTCAAACACTCTAGTTCGCCTGAAGCCATGAGGACATTCTTGTTTGGGGCAAGAAGGCCATTTTGCTTCAGTCCGCCTTCTCGCTGGAGAATGGGAGATTCAAGATCAATACCAAGTTGGAGTTGGGTGTGCTTGCACGTCTCAGCTCGCAGATGTGCCCAACCGTGTCGCAGCACTCCGCCGGTCCGGTAGTGGGTCAGTTTGCAACACAGAGAGCGACCGCAGTTATCGAGGACCGCCGTGGCAGTACAGCGATTGGCTCGTCCAGCACTCCCAGGGCAATCGGAAGTGTCAAGGCGATTTTCGGCGCGCAGTTTCGCATCCCTTCGACGAGGGCTCCGGCGTTTCCATCACATTCCCGATCAGCCGACTATGTGCCCATGTGAAAGCCGCGAGCGCTGACGGCGCCTTCAGTTTCTCCGTCCTGCTGGCGTCGGGTTACTGGCAGGCCATTCTGGGGGGATCGGCGCCAGCGGGAACAAGGACGCTCTCTCCCGATGCTGACTTCGATGCTACGAAAAAGGGCATACCTCATTCGAGAGTTGCGCGCAAGAGAGAGTAGGTATCTGCTGGCCTTCATGACTCCAGAAGGAACCTGGATTTTTTGGATCACGGTATTTCGATTTCGGTTGCGCCAATCACGACGTGGCCGGTCTTGCGGTCCGTGGTCTCGACCATGAGTTTATACTTGCCTGGCAGGATCTCATTCGTGGGCAGATTGAGGGCAATAGTCAATTGTGTCTGTCGCCTGATGAAACAGCGTGTGCGTTCAAAGGAAGCGAAGGAATAGTGCTCATGTTTCCCTTTTCGTCTGTGAGCTGGACTTTGGCTTCCAATTCATGCTGTGTTTGGTCTCCGACGTTATACAACTTATAGAAGACTATCATTGGCCTCCGCGGGTCCAGGTGGGTGTCGGCTGGAACTGAGACCTGATACGACCTGTATATCAGAGGATCATCATCCTGCAAAAGTTGCGACTGAATGTCTTGAATGAGCGCGGGCAGCATAGTCATCTGTTGCGTCACCACCAGACTGCTCATCGCAAGCCCTTCCGAGGGCTTTGGAGGAACGAGCAGGCTCTGCTCGGCACCCCCAATTCTTTCATCCTCGTCGGAAATCGCCAGTTTGATCGTGTACTTCCCGGGTGACAGCTTGATCATCCGTTGGTAGAAAACCTCGGAATCATCGCCAGGCCCATCCTCCTGGCTTCGGGCCACGCGATAGGGCTCGGCGAATCGCGCTACGATCCCACCGTTCTCAGCCAGAACGAGCCCCATGACATTCAAAGAACAGAAAAGCTGTCCTTTCTCTTTTCTGAACTTGAGAGATCCAGACTGGACTCTAGCCGAGATTGCGACTCGAACTCGATTCTTAGAGGAATAAAAATAGGCAGCCTTGAAGGACACCGGCAGCTCGCCCGGAGTCGAGGAAGAAGTCAACGCCGCCATCAAGGGCTGATCGGTTTTTGACGCACCTGCCGGATCCTGAGAATCCAGATCCCCTAACTCGCTCCGATAGTTCAACCGCGCCCCTTTTGCGACGCTTTTGACTAACAAGCGATGAGATTTCCGCTTGGGGTCGGGGTTGAAAGGTTGGAAGCCCAAGACATAGTAATTACTCAACTCCGTATCGATCTGGTTCAACCGGGCACTCCAATCTCCCATATTCTGCGGATCGATAGGATAGATAGGAATCGCAGAGGACTTTGAAGCCTCTACGGTTTTTTCCAGCTCTTGGTCAAAGTAGGCACGATAGCGCGCCTGTGCATCAGCCTGGGGTTCGAATGGCAAGAAGCTGTTGTTTGAAATGGAAAAGACTAGGATTGCTTTACGCCCCTTGACTCGCAGCATAGAGGCACTAAGCAACTTCAGAGTTTGCGACAGGTTTGACAGCCCGCTTCGGGTAGGCAGAATCTCCCCAGACCGGCCAAATGTTGGATCAATGCCCGAAGCCGACCCTTCCAGCCCGGAGCTAGCCAAGCCAGGTTGAGATGCCTCAATCTTTCCGATCGACTTGTCAATGGCCTCGGCGACTTTGGCGGTCTCGGCAGTGAAGTTCTGTGCAATTCTGACTTTCGCTCCGTGAACGACGACTGCGGCCAAATCTCCAGGTTTCATGTGTCCTGTGATGTAGGTCTTGGCAGCTTCGCGGGAAGTTGGAACCTGCGACAGAGATGTGACGGTGTCGTCAAAGACGATCAGCAGCACTTTGGCTGAATGTCTCATTTCTCCGGTCGCACTTAACCGAACTTCGTCGGCGGTCAGGATCTGCTGTTTCTTGCCGTCCACCCATAATTTGAAATCCTCTTTCCTTAGATTGGGAAAATGCTGCGCCTTCTTATCCGTCACCGCCACTTCCACGGTCATGAGGTCGACGTTGACTTTCAGTGTTCCACTGTCAGGAGCCTGAGCTAAGACTGCTGGGCAGTGCAAGCTAAGCGGCCCACGAAATAACGCCAGCGCCAGCAAGGTAAGCCCCAATAGGGACCTCCTTGCGCATCCTTGGGCGTGTGAACTCATTTCTTCACCTGATCCGACTTGCCCTCACCGTTTATCAAGGCTGACCTTGGACGATCCAGGAAACTCCAACGGCCCTTCGACGAATCCAGTTTACTGTTTGATATTTTCACAGATAGCAACCTTGATTTTGCAGCGTCAGGAGGGAAATGAACTCCGACTTCGAGCTGACGGGGTGCCGTTGACAGCTATCGAACGTGAATGGTTTTTTGAAGGGAACCCAGCCTCTGACGAACACTTTCGCGAACAGCCGCCTTGATTCTGTATTGGCCCGGAGGCACTCTGAATTCTACTTTGGATCGCAATCCGTGACGGTTGATTGCCGCGTACCCAGCTTCTGTCAGGTTCAGCGCTATGGTTTTTCTCAGCCCATCTACGTAACGATCATTCTCATCGAATACAACAACCACCAGGTCGATCGCATTTTTGTGCCGCTGATCTTCGTCTACGAATGGCATCCCAACCATCGAAACGCGCGCTTCCAGGGACAATTCATAGCTGCCTGCCTCCACCCTCAAATACTCATAGGATAGCTGAATGGGAATCTCATTCAATTCCACTGTCGACTGGAATGCCTCTAAAAGATCCTGTTTGCTCCGCCGCTCATAAGTGACCTGTTCTTGGGGGGCATAGTAGCCTTTGCGGTAGCCAAGCTTGGTTCCACGGCGATCGACCTCGACTTTGATCTTGTGGTAACGACCGTCAGCTTGTGGCGCAGGAGAAGAGTAAGTGAGTATGTAGCGATGGGATTCACCCTCGACTATCTGCGTTATTCCCGCGAAAAGATCGTTATTGTTGTGAAAGAACGCGCCTCCCGTTTCACCTGCCAACTGATTGAGCGGGTCCTGGTTAAGGCTCATTTCATTGCTTCGCATGCTGAGTTTCGCATTTCCACCTCCGTCCGGTTCGCTCGCGCTCATATTGGTAGTGTACAGGCCTCGAATGTCTAGCGTGTGGATGACTACGCCACAGCGTAAGGCTGCATCAATCACAATCTGTAGCTCGGGGAGGATTTCGTGAGACAAAAATCCGCCCGAGAGCAGGATCATCATTTTTGTGCCATCCAGGTGTTTCATCGCTCTGGCATGCTGCTCCAACGTATGAAGCAGATTGCGATTGCGGAACTGAGACTCTTCAAACTGCGCCAAGGCCGAGGAGCGAACAAGTCTTTCAGCAATTTTGGGATCTTCGATTCGGGTGCAGGTCATGGCTTCGGCAATGGCAACGGCTAGGGCCGCAGGATCACGATCTGTGCTGATCATCTGGGCTTGGTAATTCGAAAGAGGCGGACAATCCCTTCTGCGACCTCCTTTCAACATCACTTTCTTGTAAAGCTCCCCTGCTTTTTCGATTCCTGCTCTATGGTCACCGGTAAACGGAAGCTCATAAGTACCGGAGGCTACGACAAAGGACAATTGATCTGAAGGCTGCATGCTCGCAGTCACAAACTGCTCGATTGCTTTGATAGCCGGAAGGATCTCCTGTGGGGAGGGTTCCGTCAGATCATCGATTACGAACTTAATAAAGCGATTTGGCGGGATGGCAGATGCATCTTTCGAACTAGCGTCTAAGGGTCCCAAACTCGTCTGGCTTGCCTCTATTTTGAAATTGGCTTTCTTGTAAAACTCAATGCCGAAGGTCTGAATCGACTGAATCTTGCCGTCCTCATACAGCCTGAAATCCGTGACAGTCAGATCCCGGACTGGATTCCCGTCTGCATCGGTAGCCTTAACGGAAACGGCAACAGCGTTGACCGGGACCTTGAAGGTGAACTCGGGTTCCTTCCCATCAGTTTGTGCCCGCTTGTCGGCTCGGCCTCTCTTCAGATCCTCGGCCAGAGCTCTAGAAAGTAGCCCAACCGGTGACCTGACACATAGGATCAGTACCAGGGGCAAGATGAAGTGATCCCTTCGTGTTATCTTCCGCATGCAAGCAGTCACCGAACAGGAGGTTGTTCCCTGAATATGACATGAAAGCAACCAAAGTTGTTAGATGCAAAAGGATGATTGACGGTCTACTCGTGAGAGTGAGCCAGCCAAGGGCCTTCGTCGAAGACTTAGTGACGAATTACCTTCGAGTAACGCCGTAGCGCCTGGACGCGCCCGCCCGGCAGCATCGCTCCGCGCTCGCCGGATACTCGTTCTAGAAAACTGGTGCTCTCTTCAGACTGACCCATTGCCGTCCCAATACCTTGCCCCACCCCTGTCGGATATGCTATTACCTTCGCGCTGCCCGCGACTGAGACTCGCCACCGCTACCTGAGGGAGGAACACTTCACTACATGCACCCCGGGAAATCTCTTGCCGTCGTTTTGTTTCAGCTCGGCGGACCAGACTCATTGGACGCCATCGAACCCTTTCTGCTTAACCTCTTTCGTGATCCCGACATCATCGACTTCCCCTTTGCGCGAATTGCCCGGGAGCCTCTGGCGCGGCTGATCGCTTCCACCCGTGCGAAGAAAGTTCGCAGCCACTATAACGAGATAGGCGGCAAGTCGCCCATCCTGGAGTTTACCCAGCGGCAGGCGCGAGCCTTGGAGGTCGAACTCAACCGAGTCTGTAAGGCCAAAGCAGTTGTTGCCATGCGATACTGGCATCCGCTGACAGACGAGGCGATCCGGAGTGTCGAGGCATTCTCGCCGGATGTAATCGTGTTATTGCCGCTTTATCCGCAGTATTCGCGCACCACCACCGGCAGCAGCCTGAACGAGTGGCATCGGCGGGTAACGAACTCGCCCCTCCAACAGGTCCCCACCAGAGTCATCCGTAATTTTTTTTCCCACGCCGGCTACCTGAACGCTCTGGTGGAGAACATCCGCCAGGCGCTGGCAAAGTTTCCCGCCTGTGAGGAGGTGCATCTCGTCTTTAGCGCCCACAGCGTTCCGCTAAGCGTGATTGAACGCGGCGATCCCTACCAGGCAGAAATTGAAGAGACCGTGAAACTCGTGATCGGACGCGGCGGCTGGCGGCTACCGTACACGCTCTGCTATCAGAGCAAGGTCGGCGCCAGTAAGTGGCTGCAGCCATCGCTGCACGACATCATCCATCGGCTGGGTGTGTGCCGAACCCGGAACGTTTTGACGATTCCCATTGCCTTTGTTTCCGATCACGTGGAAACACTGAGTGAAATCAACATCGAAGCACGTGAAGAAGCTGCAGAACATGGAATCGTCCAATTCGAAATGATGCCTGGGTTGAACGACTCTCCGCTGTTTATTCGAGCGCTTGCTGAAATGGCGCTGACCGCCGTGGACTTCAGTTTCGAACCGATTCCGAAACCCCTCTCTGTCGGAGCTCCCTAGCAGCCGCACGCAGCGCCTTTCCTGGTGCTTCCACCCTCGTCGTGAATCCTTTCACTTGACCTGTTTTCTGCACGGTGCTAAATTTCCGCAGCATTTGAGGGTTCACCCGCTGTTCCCCGGCTCTGAGGCAGCTTCTCGCAGAAATCCAGAAAGTTAGCAGGCCGTGTCGCAGATCTTCCACCGCAGCACTAACACGTTTTCGAAGCTCAGTATCTTTGGCTCCATTTTTATCATAGCAGGTGTGCTCGCGGTCGTCGTGGCTGTTAACCGCTCCGGTTATGTCACGCAAGCTGGAGTGGCTCGCGAACAACCGGTACCCTTCAGTCACCAGCACCACGTGGCAGCCATTGGCATCGACTGTCGCTACTGCCACACGACTGTGGAAACAGCTGCTATGGCTGGGATTCCGCCAACGAAGACCTGCATGAATTGTCACTCCCAGATCTGGTCCACCAGTCCCATGCTTGAGCTGGTGCGCGATAGTTTCCGCTCCGACAAATCCATCCGCTGGACGCGGGTTCATGATCTTCCCGACTTTGCCTACTTTAACCACAGCATTCACGTGAATAAGGGTGTTGGTTGCAGCACGTGCCATGGGCAAGTCGATCGTATGCCGCTCGTTTGGCAGCACGCGTCCTTGCAGATGGAGTGGTGTCTCGACTGCCACCGGCATCCGGAGAAACATGTTCGGCCAAGAGATCAGGTCTTCAACATGGATTACCAGGCGCCTGCCGACCAGATCGCGCTGGGAAAGAAGCTGGTCCACGACTACAAGATCCAGAGTCTTACAAGCTGTTCTACCTGCCACCGATGACACCAAAAAAAGGGCAACTTGATTTCGCCGCCCTGCGCGCCAAACTGGCTGGGAGCGAGGGCAGCCAATACTGGCGAAGTCTTGAAGAGCTGGCTGAAACGGAGGGGTTTCAGGAGTTTCTTTATCGGGAGTTCCCGCAGCAGGCGGGCACCTGGACGGATCCCGTGGGCCGGAGGCGTTTTCTGCATCTCATGGGCGCTTCTTTGGCCTTGGCTGGATTAACGGGATGCACTAAGCAGCCTGACGAGGCCATTGTCCCCTACGTAAAGGCGCCGGAAGAGCTTGTTCCAGGCAAGCCGCTGTTCTTCGCAACTGCCATGCCGTTCGCTGGCGTCGCCGAGGGGCTCCTGGTAGAGAGCCACATGGGACGCCCCACCAAGATCGAGGGCAATCCGGAACATCCCGCCAGCCTTGGAGCAACCGATGTCTTCGCTCAGGCTTCGATTCTGGCGTTGTACGACCCCGACCGCTCCCAGACCGTTCTGCAGTTTGGCGAAATCCGCTTCTGGAGCGCCTTTCTCAGCGAGATGCGAACGGCGGCGCAGAGGTTCAGCGCAAACAGAGGTTCGGGCCTGCGCATTCTGACTGAGACGGTCACGTCGCCAACCCTGACCAGCCAGCTACGCCAGCTTTTGGCTGCTATGCCCTTGGCCGAATGGCACCAGTTTGAGCCCGCTGGCCGCGACGCTGTGCGGCAAGGCGCGCGCCTGGCTTTTGGTACCGACGCCGCCACCCGCTTCAGCTTCGATAAGGCCAATGTGGTGGTTTCTCTAGATGCAGACTTTCTTGCTGCCGGCCCTGGCCGCCTTCGCTACACGCGTGACTTCACGACCCGCCGCAAAGTGCATGAAGGCCGCGGAGAGATGAATCGACTCTACGTAGTCGAGAGCACCCCCACAAATACCGGCGCGATGGCAGATCACCGCCTGCCGCTGCGAGCTTCCGAAGTGGAGTCGTTTGCCTTGGCGCTGGCGGCTGAGTTGGGGGTTCCCTGGCAGGTCACTCCCTCTGCCAATTTCGTTGGCGCGGAATGGATTGGCCCTGTGGCACGTGACCTCAAGAAATATCCCGGCGCCACGGTCGTCATAGCAGGCGAACATCAAACACCACTGGTCCATGCCTTGGCCCACGCAATGAATCACGTGCTCGGGAACATCGGCAAGACGGTGATTCATACCGAACCCCTTGAGCCACATCCCGTCCCGCAGACAGAGTCACTGCGAGAGCTGGTCACCGAGATGCAGTCAGGGGCGGTCGAGACCCTGCTGATCCTCGGCGGCAATCCGGTTTTTACGACTCCAGCAGATATTCCCTTCTCCGAAGCATTGAAGCAGGTGAAGCAGCGCGTTCATCTCAGCTTGTACAATGACGAGACTTCGACCTTGTGTCACTGGCACATTCCAGCAGCACATTTTCTGGAATCGTGGACTGACGCGCGCGCCTACGATGGCACTACCACGATTCTCCAGCCCCTGATCGCGCCGCTCTACGGTGGAAAAACTGCGCACGAGATGCTGGCTTCGCTGACGAGCCGGCCGGAGCGTTCGAGCTACGAGATTGTGCGGGAACACTGGGAGACAGAATTCCCTGGAGCGCCTGTGGCTGCGTCCGGAGCAAGACGTCCAATGGGCGCCCAAGCCATGGAGGCCTTCGAACGGTTCTGGAGAAGATCGCTGCATGATGGATTCGTCTCTGGCACGGCGCTGCCGGTGAAGCCCGTGGCTCTGGGGGCAAAGCCGTCAATCCCGCCAGAGGGCGGCGGAGCCTCGGGCCTGGAACTGATCTTCCGTCCTGACCCGCACATCTTCGACGGCCAGTTTGCCAACAACGGCTGGCTACAGGAACTCCCAAAGCCTCACACGCGATTGACCTGGGATAATGCGGCGCTAGTCAGCCCCGGCACGGCCGAGCGTTTGGGATTGAAGAACGAAGAAGTTGTCGAACTGCACTACCAGGGACGGAAGGTCGACGCACCCGTGTGGATTCTCCCCGGCCAGCCGAACAATGCCGTAACCGTACACCTTGGCTATGGACGCAGCCGAACCGGGCGCGTCGGGCGGGGAGCCGGGTTCAACGCCTACGCCCTCCGTACCGCCGCAGCTCCATGGTTTGGCTCCGGCCTCGAGATCCGCAAAACCGGTCGCCGGCGGCCGCTGGCCTGCACGCAGCATCATCACAGCATGGAAGGGCGCCATCCTGTCAGAGCCGGAACCCGGGACAAATACCACGAGGATCCGAACTTCGTTCAAGAAATGGGCGAGGTGCCGCGGCCGGAGTTTTCGATGTATCCCGAGCCCAAGTACGAAGGCAACGCCTGGGGCATGACGATCGATCTCAGCGCCTGTACCGGCTGCAACGCTTGCTCGATTGCCTGCCAGGCGGAAAACAACATCGCTGTGGTTGGCAAGGAACAAGTGATCATTGGGCGCGAAATGCACTGGATTCGCGTGGATCGTTACTACTCCGGCAGCCTGGACAATCCCGAGACCTATCATCAGCCTGTGCCTTGCATGCACTGTGAGAACGCGCCTTGCGAAGTTGTCTGCCCGGTGAACGCAACCTCCCATAGCGAGGAAGGGCTGAACGACATGGTCTATAACCGCTGCGTCGGGACGCGTTATTGCCTGAACAACTGTCCCTACAAGGTGCGGCGATTCAACTTCCTGCTGTACGCCGACTTCGAAACCCCGAGCTTGAAACTGGGCCGCAACCCTGACGTCACCGTGCGCTCTCGTGGTGTCATGGAAAAGTGCACCTACTGCGTGCAGCGAATCAATGCGGCGAAGATTGAAGCGGAAAAGCAGGACCGCCCTGTTCGCGATGGCGAGATCGTGACGGCATGCGAAGCGGTCTGCCCGGCCAAAGCGATCACCTTCGGCAACATCAATGACCCGAACAGCCGCGTGGCCAAGTTGAAGTCTGAGAAGCTCAACTACGGCCTGCTGGCAGAACTGAACACTCGTCCGCGAACCACTTACTTGGCGGCGCTCAAGAATCCAAATCCCGAAATGAAGGCGAGCTGATCCTCTGTCTATGGTCAAGAATTCCAAGGTGCTGGCCGAGTCCGGAAAAGCTCCTATTCTCGAGTCGGGACACACTTTCGGCTCGGTTACCGACAAGATCAGCTCGTTCGTTCTGACACATCGAACGCCGCGGGGATGGTACATCGGCTTTGGCATCGGGTTCATCGGCGTGATGCTACTGGGACAGACTCTCGCCAACCTGCTGCTTCAAGGAACCGGCATCTGGGGTGTGACTAACCCGGTAGGGTGGGGTTTCGACATCATCAACTTCGTCTGGTGGATCGGCATCGGCCACGCCGGAACACTGATTTCAGCAATCCTGCTGCTACTGCGGCAAGAGTGGCGAACCTCAATCAATCGCTTCGCCGAAGCGATGACGCTCTTTGCCGTGGCCTGCGCCGCGATGTATCCGCTGTTCCATACCGGGCGTCCCTGGCTTGCCTTTTACTGGCTGTTCCCCTATCCCAACACGATGGGCATCTGGCCGCAGTTCCGCAGCCCGCTCATGTGGGACGTGTTCGCGGTCTCGACTTACGGAATCGTTTCGTTGCTGTTCTGGTTTGTAGGCCTGATTCCCGACTTGGCGACCCTGCGCGATCGCACTCAGAAGCGCGTCCCCCGCTTCATCTTCGGCATGCTCGCCATGGGCTGGCGCGGTTCGGCGCGGCATTGGAACCGGTATGAAACCGCCTACTTGCTGCTGGCTGGGCTGTCGACGCCGCTCGTGCTCTCCGTACACACGATCGTGAGCCTTGACTTTGCCGTCGCCGTAATTCCAGGCTGGCACGCGACCATCTTTCCACCTTACTTTGTTGCCGGCGCGATTTTTGCCGGGTTCGCAATGGTATTGATTCTGGCGATTCCCATTCGGAGGTTTTACAGGCTGGAAGACTTCATCACGATGCGCCACCTGGAGAACATGGCGAAGATCATTCTAGTAACCGGTCTGATCGTCTCCTACGGCTACATGATGGAAGTTTTCTTCGGCTGGTATAGCGCGAACCCATATGAAGATTTCATGATCCAGAATCGCATGAGGGGCCCCTACTCTTCGATCTACTGGCTGCTGATCGGCTGCAATGTCCTGGCACCGCAGGTCTTCTGGCTGAAGAGTATGCGCACGAGTATTCCGGCGCTCTTCATTGTGTCAGTGATTGTCAGCTTTGGCATGTGGTTCGAACGATTCATCATTGTCGTAACCAGTCTGCACCGTGATTTTCTGCCCTCGTCGTGGGGCATGTATTACCCGACTAAGTGGGATTTCGGAATGTTCTTCGGAACGATCGGGCTGTTCGTCGCGCTCTTGTTCCTCTTCCTGCGCTTTTTGCCGATGATCTCGATTTTCGAGATGCGCACGATTCTGCCGCAAGCAGAAATCAAGGAAGCGGAGTAGTCCCCCCTGAAATGAGAAGGGGCATGTTGGCGAGTTTCTTATGAAACCGAGAACGCCCATTTATGGTCTGATGGCGGAGTTCGACAACCCAACCGATCTGGTTGCCGCCACGCAGCGAGTGCATGGCTACGGCTACAAGAAGATCGATGCTTACTCGCCCTATCCCATTGAGGATCTCCATGAGGTGATGGAGCTCCACGGTACAAAGCTGCCGTTGCTTGTCCTCTGCGGCGGCATTCTCGGCGGATTGGGTGGATATCTGCTCCAGTACTGGACCTCGGTGGTCGATTACCCGATTCCTATCGGCGGGCGTCCGTTGCATAGCTGGCCATCGTTCATCCCGATCACCTTTGAAACTACAGTCCTGGGAGCGGCTTTGACAGCAGTGCTTGGCATGCTGGCTTTGAATGGCTTGCCCATGCCGTATCACCCGGTGTTTAACGTTTCTCGCTTCGCCCTAGCCAGCCGAGATCGCTTTTTTCTGTGCATTGAAGCCAGCGATCCCAAGTTTGATTACGATGCAACCTGGCATTTCTTGGAGAGCTTGAAGCCAAAGACAATTTCGGAAGTGCCACACTAGTGACGACTTGCTTTTCATGATTGAGAGTTTCTGCTCACCAATGAGGCTCATGAACCGGAGAGACGGAGAGACGGTCAATCGGCGATCACGCCGCTTTTTCCCCGTTTCTCCGTTTCTCCGATTCAGTTTGCTAGCACTGGCCTTCTGGACGACGACCGGCTGCCGGCAGGACATGCACGACCAGCCGAAGTATGAAGCCCTGGAAGCCACAACGTTTTTCGCGGACGGACGGGTTTCGCGGCCGCTGGTTCCGGGCACCGTAGCGCGAGGACTACTCAGGGAAGACACTCACCTGTATGAAGGGAAAGTTGCCGGCAAGCTGGTTGAGACTTTTCCTTTCCCGATCGACCTTCAAGCCCTGGAACGCGGGCAGCAGCGCTACAACATCTACTGCAGCCCTTGCCACGACCAGTTGGGCAGCGGGGATGGCATGGTAGTGCGGCGCGGTTTTCGACGTCCGCCCTCTTATCATATCGAGAGGTTGAGGCAGGCTCCTCCTGGCTACTTCTACGATGTCATCACCAGCGGATTTGGCGCCATGCAGGATTACGCCGCGCAGATTCCAGTGCGCGACCGCTGGACTATTGTGGCCTACATCCGCGCCTTGCAGTTGAGTCAGAACGCCACACTCAGCGACGTGCCTGAGCCTGAGCAGCAGAACCTTCGCGCTGGAGAGGCCAAGCGATGATCCAAGACGCAAACCTGAACCTCCCGGAGCTGGGAAGACTGCGGCAGCGCGCCACTTTGGTTGGCACGGCAGCCATAGTGTTGTGCCTCGTGGGAGCCTTCTTTAATCGCGAGCAGTTCTTTCGCTCTTACCTCTTTGCCTATGTCTACTGGGTGGGGATCGCCACCGGTTCGCTGGCGATCCTGATGCTGCACCACCTTTCCGGAGGCGCCTGGGGCGTGATGATCCGGCGCCTGCTCGAAGCTGCCACGCGGACGCTGCCGCTCGCTGCCCTTCTTTTCTTGCCGGTCGCGATGGGTATGGGCCACCTGTACGAATGGGCAATTCCAGAAGTCGTTGAAGGCGACAAGATCCTGCAGCACAAGGCACCTTACCTGAATGCGCCTTTTTTTTTAGCCCGCACTATTTTCTACTTTCTTGTTTGGATCGCGTTGTCCCGGTTGCTCAACAAATGGTCTCGACAGCAGGACGAAACTGGAGACCCGTCGCTGGCAGGCCGCATGGAGGCGCTGAGCGGTCCGGGGCTAGTCCTGTTTGGAGCCACGGTCACGTTCGCTTCCTTCGACTGGGTGATGTCGCTTGAGCCACATTGGTTTTCGACAGTTTTCGGCCTGTCGTTCATGGTCGGGCAGGTGCTCACCGCGTTTCCCTTCGCCATCGCGGTGACATTTTTCCTGTCCACCCGCAAGCCTATGTCAGAGGCAGTTTCCGCTCAGCACTTCCACGATCTGGGCAAGTTGACACTAGCTTTTGTAATGCTTTGGGCGTATCTCAATTTCTCGCAGTATTTGATCATCTGGTCGGGCAACCTGCCCGAGGAGACGCCTTACTACGTGAAACGACTCACCGGTGGCTGGCAGTTCTTCCAGCTGGCTTTGATTCTTTTTCATTTCGCCATGCCGTTCATTCTCCTGCTGTCGCGCTCGTTAAAACGCAGTGGAGTGAAGCTGGCGCGGATCGCACGGCTGCTGCTGTTCATGCGTTTCGTGGACCTGTATCTGCAAATCGCCCCCGCAGGACATCACCACGGGCAGGCAGCCGGCTTGCATCCCCACTGGATGGATCTGGCAGCGCCCATCGGGGTTGGCGGGCTGTGGCTCGCTGTTTTCTTGCGGCAATTGGAAAGTCGTCCAGTCCTGCCGGTTCGTGATCCACAGTTTGCGGAGGCTTTGGAAGGCAGTGGACACTAGGCATTCACACGAAGACGAAACACCCACAGGGCTTCACCATGAAGTGAAGGATGTTCATGTGCGCCCGATCGCTCTGTCGGGGTTTGCCTTGGCCCTGCTGATCGCTTTGTCGTTTGGAGCGATGAAAGGGTTGTTCGACTACGCGGACCGTCGGCACTCCTTCGAGGACGTGGCGCCCTCGCCGATGGGGCTCGAAAGGCCGCAGCAGCCCCCCGAACCGCGGCTGCAAACGACCCCGGTTCCGAATCGCAAGCTCATCACCGAAAACGAGCGCAACCTGTTGAACAGCTACGGCTGGGCAGACCAGAAGGCAGGCAAGGTTCGCATTCCGGTGTCACAGGCGATGAAGTTGGTGGTGGAGCGCGGGCTGCCGGTGAGAAGCAGGCAGCAGACAGCAGACAGCCGGAAGACAGAAGCTGGAAAGAAACCAGGAATCACAGAAACGGAGAAACGGTGAGGCTCAGAGAGGTTGTCAGAAAACCAGCAGCTCGCTTCGACGAACGGCGCGTGTCCGTTTCCGCGTTTCTCCGTTTTGGCCCCGTACTGGTCTTGGCTGTTAGTGTTCTTTCACCAGTCGCCCAGGCACAGTCAGCGTCGCAGCTTCCAGCCGCCGTGAGAGACGTGGGCATCGATCAGCGGCTGAATGAGCAGGTGCCGCCCGAGCTTGAGTTCCGCGACGAGAGCGGGCGCATGGTGAAGCTGGGCGATTACTTTGGCAAAGGACCGCTCATCCTCTCACTGGTCTACCATGAATGCCCGATGCTTTGCAGCGAAGTACTCGAGGGCTTGTTGCGCGCCTTGCGTGTGTTGAGCTTCGATGTCGGCAAGGAGTTTCAAGTCTTAACGGTGAGCTTCAATCCGAGGGAAGACGCTCTGCTGGCCACGTCCGTGAAGGAAAAGTACATCAGGCGTTACAAACGCTCCGGCGCCGAGCAGGGTTGGCATTTCCTGACGGGTGACCAAACGTCGATTGACCGCCTCACTAAGGCGGCAGGTTTTCGCTACAACTACGATTCCCAGAGGAACCAGTACGCCCATGCGGGCGGCATCATGGTGCTGACCCCGCAAGGCCGCCTGTCACGCTACCTCTACGGTATCGATTTTGCGCCGAAGGACCTGCGACTGGGCCTGGTGGAGGCATCCCAGAACAGGATTGGTTCGCTGGTCGATCAAGTGCTCTTGTTCTGTTACCACTACGACCCGGTAACAGGCAAATATGGGTTTGCCATTCTGACCACGTTGCGCATCGCCGGTGTGCTGTTTGTTCTGGCTCTGGGCGCTTATGTGATTGTGATGCTGCGACGCGAGCGGATAGTCGGCAAGGTAGTTGAGGATAGAGGATAGAGACTGGCAGCAATCAGGAGCTTTCGCGACCTGGACGTTGTTAGGCTGGGTTTGCAGCGCTGTCCTGCATCGCGAGTTCGATCCAGGCTGGCAGCACATTGGCGCCATGGTTAACCGAATGATTGAAAGACAGTCTGATTTTTGCAGGGGGCATTGACGCTGGGCTTTGACTCATGCATCACCAAAGCGGCAGAGCGAGTTCATTCGTACAGAGCGAACTGCGATTTTCTGTCCTCAATCTTCAGTCTCGTAACCAACTCAATGTTTTCTGGCTTTCCACTATTCCCTGAGCAGGCCTCCACGATGGCTTCCGACGTGGACAACCTGTACTTCTTTCTACTTGCCGTTACAGCCTTCTTCTCGACACTGATCGCCGGCCTGGTCATCTTCTTTGCCATTCGCTACCGGCGGCGCTCCGAGGTAGAACTGCCGGAACCGATCACAGGTTCGACCAAGCTCGAGACCCTGTGGACAGTGATTCCTGCCATCATCGTGATGATCATTTTTGGCTGGGGTGCCAAAGTGTTTCTCAGCTTCAACCGCGCTCCGGCGGACGCCATGCCGATTTACGTCGTCGGCAAGCAGTGGATGTGGAAACTTCAGCACCTGGAGGGACAGCGCGAGATCAATGAACTGCACATTCCGGTGGGCAGAGCTGTAAAGTTGATCATGTCTTCTGAAGATGTAATTCACAGCTTCTACGTCCCGGCGTTTCGCGTGAAGGCGGATGTGCTGCCGGGCCGTTACACTTCCATCTGGTTCAAGGCGACGCAGCCTGGCGAATACCACTTGTTCTGTGCGGAGTACTGCGGCACCAAGCATTCCGGCATGATTGGGAAAGTTGTTTCCATGGAGCCCGTGGCCTACGAGGCCTGGTTGAGTGGCGGTCCCAGGGAGCAGTCGATGACGGCGCGCGGACAGACGCTCTTCCAGAATTTCTCGTGCCACACCTGCCACAAGCCAGATGGCTCCGGGCGCGGGCCGGCGCTCGAAGGCATCTTCGGCAAGTCAGTGACGCTGCAGACGGGCCAGGCCGTCGTCGTAGACGAGAACTATCTTCGAGAGTCCATCCTTTCGCCCTCCTCCAAAGTCGTGGCAGGCTACCAGCCCGTCATGCCGGCCTTCCAGGGCTTGGTGAACGAAGACGGGCTCGTCCAGTTGCTGGCCTTCATCAAGTCACTGGGACCCCAAGCCGCGGCGCCACCGCCGTCCACCGGTCCAGTTCCCGGGACTGAAAGGCAGAATTCGAAACCATGAGTACGTTGACAGCACCCACGGTTCCTGTTGAAACGCAGGAGCACTATCTCAACTCCAACTACGGCATCCGATCCTGGCTGTTGACTGTGGACCACAAACGTATTGCGCTGCTGTATCTGGCTTCGATCACCCTGTTTTTCTTTCTTGGCGGTTTCTTTGCCGTTTTGATCCGCCTCGAGCTGCTGACGCCGCAGGGCGACATGGTGCAGTCGGAGACGTATAACAAACTTTTCACGATGCACGGGATCATCATGATCATTTTCTTTCTGATCCCTGCCATCCCGGCTGTGCTTGGCAATTTTCTGGTCCCGATGATGGTCGGCGCCAAAGACCTGGCGTTTCCGCGCATCAATCTGCTGAGCTGGTATATCTACATCCTTGGCGGACTGATCAGTCTCGGATCCATCGTCGTGGGAGGAGTGGATACGGGATGGACGTTCTACACACCGTACAGCAGCACCTACTCGAACAGCTATGTTATTGCGGCCGGCCTGGGAATATTCGTCGCCGGTTTCTCTTCCATTCTCACCGGGCTAAACTTTATCGTTACCATTCATAAGATGCGGGCGCCTGGCTTGACGTGGTTTCGCCTGCCGCTCTTCATTTGGGCGCACTATGCGACGGCCCTGATTCAGATTCTGGCCACACCGGTTCTGGCCATCACCATCGTGCTGCTGGCCTTGGAGAGAGGGTTTCATATCGGAATCTTCGACCCCAATCTCGGCGGAGATCCTGTCCTGTTCCAGCATCTTTTCTGGTTTTACTCCCATCCCGCGGTTTACATCATGATTCTGCCGGGCATGGGTATCATCAGCGAGTTGATTTCCTGCTTTTCGCGGAAGTACGTCTTTGGCTACCACTTCATCGCTTTCTCCAGCCTGGGCATCGCAGTTCTGGGATTTCTCGTCTGGGGTCACCACTTGTTTGTCAGCGGGCAGTCAGCCTACGCCGGTCTTATTTTCTCGGTGTTGAGTTTTCTTGTCGCGATTCCCTCGGCCATCAAGGTCTTCAACTGGACAGCCACTCTCTACAAAGGATCCATTTCCTACCAGGCGCCCATGCTGTACGCGTTTGGCTTCATCGGCTTGTTTGCCATTGGCGGCCTGACTGGTCTGTTCCTTGCAGCGCTCGGACTGGACGTGCATCTGCACGATACCTACTTTGTGGTGGCTCACTTCCATTACATCATGGTCGGCGGCACGGTGATGGCTTACTTGGGCGGCATGCACTTTTGGTGGCCCAAAATGACAGGGCGGATGTACCCCGAAGGCTGGGCACGTTTCTCAGCGCTCGTGGTTTTCATTGGTTTCAACCTGACGTTCCTGCCTCAGTTCATTTTGGGATATCTGGGAATGCCGCGGCGCTACCACGCTTATCCCCCGGAGTTCCAGGTGTTGAACGTCATGTCCACGGCAGGGGCGTCCATTCTTGGCGTCGGTTATCTGCTGCCCATGATCTACTTCCTCTGGTCTTTGAAATACGGCCCGTTGGCAGGGCCGAACCCCTGGGGTGCCACAGGCCTGGAGTGGCGAACCGCGTCGCCACCTCCGACTGCGAATTTCAAAGAAGTTCCGATCGTTACCGAAGAGCCCTACGAATACTCCATCAGGGAGATCAAAGTTGTCTGACATGCATTCGGCAGCGCAGCCATCTCATCTGACCCATCATTTCGACACCGTCGAACAACAGCGCGACTCGGCGTCGCTCGGGATGTGGGTCTTCCTGGCGCAGGAAGTTATGTTCTTCGGTGGCATGTTCCTCGCCTATCTGATCTACCGCAGTTCCTATCCCTCTGCATTTGCCGAGGGCAGCCATCATTTGGATGTGGTTTTAGGCGGGATCAATACGGCCATCCTTATTGGCAGCAGTCTTACGATGGCGCTGGCCGTTTACGGAGCACAGACGGGCAGACGCGGAATGCTGGTCCTATGCCTTCTGGCGACCATGGCTCTCGGGCTCGCGTTTCTTGGAATCAAAGCCGTCGAGTATCATCACAAATACGTAGACAAGTTGATCCCTGGAATGGCTTTCTCCTATCCAGGGCCAAACGGGAATCACGTCCAGCTTTTCTTTGGCCTTTACTTCGCCATGACAGGCATGCACGCGCTGCACATGGTCATCGGAATCGCGCTGCTCGTCTGGCTCATCAACGATGCGCGCAAAGGCCGATTTACGCCTGAGTATCATTCGCATATCGAGATCTTTGGCTTGTACTGGCACTTTGTGGATATCGTCTGGATCTTCCTGTTCCCGCTGCTGTACCTGATTGGCCGGCACGCGGGCACGGGAGGCGCTCATTGAAGCCATGTCTGTGCACATTGTTCCTCTAAAAATCTACTTTGCGATATTTGCGTCGCTCATGATATTGACCACGGTCACCGTGGTAGTGGCCTATTACGACCTGGGGCCGCTCAATACGGTGGTGGCTCTCCTCATTGCGGTTGTGAAGGCGACACTGGTCATCCTGTATTTCATGCACGTCCGATACAGTCCTAGCCTCACCAAGCTGGTCGTTGCCGGCTCCTTTCTCTGGCTCGCGATCATGCTGTCAATTACCATGATGGACTACGTGTCGCGAGGATGGTAGGAAGCCATCAGCAATCGGCGGTCAGCTTTCAGCTTGCTGAACCTGACGTGACAGTCCTTAAGCTCCTGATCCTTTTCCTGCTGGCGCTGAAGGCTGACCATTGCTTGCTGATCACTTGCTAAAACAGTAACGGTAGGGCCACCCACGCTACGATAAGACTCGCTCCGGACGAGGCAGACCCTTGGATACGCCCCGGACACGGTTGCCAAACGCCGTCAGCTGAGCCTGGATTGCCGACCGCTCTGAAGGAGATGCCCATGCCGCACAAGCACCTCAAAAACAAACCTCTCGTTGAAGCGCACACAGAAATTGAGTGGGCACTGCAGGAGCAGGGCCCTCAAGGCATCAAAACAGATCCGTATTACAAGATGGCGCTAGGGCGCTTTTACGAGCGAGTGATGAGCGAGTATCCCCAGCACGAAACGCTGGCGGCGGCGAAGTTTCCGGAGACCATGGTCTATCACACGGCCCAGCACCTGTTTCGGGTCGGCCCCGGGCAGTATCCAGTTATTCAGATGGGCCCCGGGATTCTCTCCATTCACGAGCGCGATGAATACGAATGGGAAGACTTTGCTTGCCGCTCGCAAGACGCGTTGACCAAACTCTTTGATTCCTATCCGAGAGGCACTGAGTTCAAGGTCCAGACGCTTCGGCTGCACTACACCGATGCGATCCATCTCGACTTCACGCGCGAAAACGCGCTGGAGTTTCTGAAAGAGAAGTTCAAAACCACTCTCCAACTTCCACCTTCCCTTTTTCTCGGCGGTCATGTGCAGGCCCGACCTAAGAGCTTCGTCTGGCAAGCCTCTTTTGAAGAAGACCAGCCACCAGGTACGATCACAATCCGCTTCTCCACAGGCAAGCGAAACGAGCTGCCGGCACTGCTTTGGGAGACCATCGTGGAGTCCACAGGCAAGGAGCTGCCCGTGCTGCCCGGATCCTTCGGCGCCTGGCTGAAGGATGCCCACGCCCTCACCGACGACTGGTTCTTCAAGCTCATTGAAGGCGAGCTTGAAAAAGACTTTGCAGGCAAGTAGCGTGTAGTCTGTGGAGATTCGCGATCGTACCGCTGAACTCTGGCGCCAGCAAGCTGGCGAGCCGCAAACTTCCACAGAAAAAGCGGCAGAAAGCTGCCGCAGTCCAGGAGCCTCCCGTGAAGGGACGCGCCTACCTGCAGCACCGCAGCCCCGCTCTTGCAGCCGAAGCATTTGAGAAACGCTGACGCTCACGCGCAACGATGGTTTCGCCCTGGCGGGCCTGGTGGAAGCCCGGGCGGCGCTGGGAGAGAAGGAGAAAGCCCGCAGTGCCTTGGCGCGTCTGCTCCATGTCTGGTCTGGCGCCGATCCGGAATTGAAGTGGTTGGAGCGCGCGCGCAAGGTGGGAATTGAAGCAAAGATGCGGGACGATTCACCGGCGCCCCAGCGCAAGTACCAGGAAGCCCGCCTGGACGGCCTGGGGCCTGCCCTATGGGAGCCCTATGATGCACCTCGCCTGAAGGCGCTCGATCCCGCCGCGAAGCGCGTCACCCTGGAGGAGTACCGGGGAAAGAATGTTCTGTTGATCTTCTTCTTAGGCAGCGAGTGTCCGCACTGTATGGAACAGTTGAGCGAAGTCAGCAAGCGCCAAGCGGATTTCAAGGCGGAGGAAGTGGAGGTCTTGGCCGTCAGTTGGAACCCTCCCGCTCAGAACGCCGTCACCCTGAAGGCGAAAAATCTGCCTTCTCGCTTGCTGTCAGACACCAGCTTTGAGAATGCCCGCAGGTTCAAGTCCTATGATGATTTTGAGGAAACGGAGATCCACTCCACGCTCCTGATTGACCGGAAGGGCAAAGTGCATTGGGCCCGCCACGGCGGCGCACCTTTCAAAGATTTCGATTTCCTGCTCAAAGAGATCAGGCGCCTCAACGGAATGGTTGGAAAGCCGAACGGATCGTGATTTCCGATTCTGAGCCTTCCATCCAACGCCCGAGACAACGCGTTGGCAACGTCGGCGGCTGCAGAGTTCTGTCAAGGCGTTGGGACTGGGCGAGGGAACCCTTCCACAAGCACTCCAACCAAAAACAGCAGGCAAATCGTCGAATTGTAGGCTAGATGGATGACGAAACTGGGCAGCAAGGCGTCGGTTCGAGCTCGCGTCACAGACAGAGTGAACCCGACCACCGTGATCAGGACAATCGCGGGCCAGCTTCCCCACAATTGGCCGACATGGACGCTGGAGAATAGCAGCGCCGTTGCTGCGATGGCGGCTGCCCTTCCCAGCCAGCGCTCGACTACCGGATAGATGAATCCGCGGAAGATGATCTCCTCCACAAAGGGAGCCACGAGCACTCCGAGCACCGCAAAAAGAAAAGCGGTGAGCGGCACGTTCAGGAGCTTCTCAATAGGCGGCGGGCTGGGACTGGGCATAACCGCTGAGGCGGCAACGACAGCCAGCGCCAAGCCGATTCCCACTAGCAGATAGTAACGAGCCTCAATTCTGTCTCTCGGCCGCCATTTGATGGATTCCAGAAAAGGAGCGTTGCATTTCAACCTGATGGTGAAATAGACAAACAGCAGCACCAGCAGGTCTAACAGCGCCTGGAACAGAATCAGGTAGACGCCTTCGTGGCCTAACAAAAGCCAGCGCATGGCTGGCAGTTGAGTCTGCACCAGATGTTTGACCGCTTCGCCCAGGGCTGCCAGCATCAACATCGAAAACGAGGAGAAGGCAACCAGAAACAGAATATCCCAGGCGGACCACACGGGAAAAGAGCGCTCCACGGCGGAGAGACTCTGCTGCACCGGAGCTTCTGCCGGCGGCGTGACTTCGAACTCTTGAGTCATCAGGACTCCGATTCGATCAAAGCGGCGGCCAGCAAGGGGATCAGGAGCTCGTGGTGTCCTGTCAGGGCGATACCCTGGCCAGAACGGCGGGTGGGGCGCTTGACAACATTCTGGTGCGGTCGGTAGTGCTGAATGAAATCGAGATTGATGGTGGTGAAGTTGCGCAAAGGAAACTCGAGATTGCGCACCAGCGTGACAGCTTTTAGAAATACTTCCGGCAGGATTACTGCTGACCCGCAATTCAGATAGACACCGCCCTCATCCAAATCGCGCACGATGGCTGTGAAGAGCCGGAAGTCCTGCAAGCTGCCCTTTCCGAGGCAGCTGCCATCGGTGGAAGGATGGTTGTGGATCGTGTCGGTGCCAAGAGCCACGTGGACTGTGACGGGCACCCGCAGCCGGTAGGCACGGGCCAGCAGGCTGGCTTCGCGGTGCGGAAAGCGCTCAGGGTATTCGTCGAGGTAAGAACCCACAGCCTCGCCCAGTCCGACTCCGCGTGTCAGGCATCGCTCAGCGGCCTCATTCATCCACTCGGCTGTTTCCTGGCTCATGCCGAAACTGCCGCTCTCCAGCTCGCTTTCAACATCTTCAGAGGTGGAGCCGGCAATCGCAATTTCAAAATCATGAATAGCGCCAGCGCCGTTCAAAGCCAAGGCCGTCACGAAACCGCGCTGCATCAGATCGCAGAGAACCGGATTGAGGCCGCACTTGACGACGTGGCCACCCAGACCCCAGAGGATGGGTTTCTTCTTCCATTGCGCGCCTCGCAGCGCAACCAGTGCCTCGCGAAACTCAACGCCAGCCAGAATGCGCGGCAGGCTTTCAATCAAGCCGGCCACGCCGCTGCCCTTCTCGTAAATGCGCGCGAAGCTCTCGATGGTGACCTTGGCTGAACGCTCCCGAATAGGACGAGTCCTCACTTTCGAGCCATCGATGGGTTGATACGGATACCGTGTCATGCCGGGCATTATGGGGGGGGCTCCAGGTGTTTGCAACTTCATTTTCGACAGGCCCGAGAGCGCTGGCCTTGCGGATAACCATGCTAAGATGCCCCGAATGCAGGTTTCATACTGAACGAAAGAGGAGGAAGCAAATGATGAAAAAGATCGTGAGAGTGAGTCTGGTGGCCGCTTCAATGGCCATGCTGACTTTGACTGCGGGCATGGCTCAAGACAAGACGGTCACGCTCACCGGTCATCTTGTTGACCAAATGTGCGGCGCTGAGCTCAAGGATGCTGCCAAGGCAGCTGAGCACAGCAAGGAGTGTGCCCTGATGGACCACTGCGCCGCCAGCGGTTTCGGGCTCTTTGCGGATGGCAGGTACATGAAGTTTGATACTGGCGGCAGCAAGAAAGCAAAAGAGCTGCTAGAGAAGACCAAGAAGGAAAAGGATATTGTTGTGGTCGCCGAAGGCACATTGAACAACGGGGTGCTGACAGTTGCTGGTCTCAGGGAAAAGTGATTCCACGGGGCAGGGGAGTTGTACCGGGGAGAGGTGGAAGATTTCTCCTCAGTCGTGTGGCTCAGCCGTCGTCACAGTGACCACGTGAGCCGCGAAGGGAACGAAGAATCCGTTGCCAGCTGCATAGCGCCGGACAGCTTGCTCGATGCTTGCTTCAATAGCCAAGAGCGCTCCAGGCGTCTGCGCGGCCAGTAACGCAGCTGTTCGGACGCCGGCGTGGCGTTCTGACTCGAACAGGAAAGAGGCTGTGGGCAACTCCCACTCAACCGTCACCGTCTGGAAGCCGAGCGATGCCGGCTCAAATCCCACCCTGCCAAGAGCGCTGCGGCATTCGTCGGGATTTCCATAACCGAAGTGGTCTGGACCTTGGGGCAGTTCAACGGCAAGGTTCGCGTGGGCTTTCACGGCCTCATCAACGATTCTGGCACCTGGGCTCTTACCAGGCCCGGCCCAAACCGTAAACGCGTAAACGCCGCCAGATCGCAAGACTCGATGCGCTTCTGCAAAGGCAGCTTCGGGCCGGGACAAATGGAGCAAGCCAAAATTCATAACCACGGCATCGAAGGATTGATCTTCGAACGCCAGACCTTGGGCATCGCCTTCCCGAAGCTCGATCTGCGGATTACGCCTTCGAGCCAGCCGAATCATCCTGGCAGAGAAGTCGACACCCGTCACATCGACACCCTGCGCGCGTGCCGCCTCGGCTACGTAACCCGGTCCACAAGCGACGTCGAGAAGGCGCATTCCTGGCCTGAGTTTCGCGGCTTCCAGCAGATGGGGAATGAAGGCCCGGGTGAGGCGGCTCCAGCCCAACTCATATCGATCTGCAACACGCTCCCAACCTTCATGCTCGAATTTCGCAAAGGCGTCAGAGCCTGAGTTCATCAATGGATCCTCCTGGCGAAGAAAGAAGTGAGGAATGGCTCATACTCTGCCTGATAACACAAAGACCGAGAACGAAAATCTACCAGTAGTCGCCAGCTCGAATCCCGCCCTTTCTTCCAGACCTCTGTGGAAGGTCAAAACTGGAAGTAAATGAACTGCGCCGATTGTTGGCCCCAGATGGTGTATTCGACCAGGAACAGCCAGATACAGGCCGCAATCCATGCGCCGGCTCTCCAGTGTTCGGGTAGTCGAGTTGCGAACCAGGACTTTCCGCTGATTCGAACGTGGGACAATCGATCGAGGATCATCAGGCCGGCCAAAGCATAAACAAACTGCAAAGGCGGCAGCGTCCATCCGGGCCTGACCAGTCCTTTGAGGACTGCAGAGGCGGCGACCGAGGATTCAGCGCGAAAGGGAATCCACGCCAGAAAAACGCACAGCTGGGTGAGCAACCAGGCTGGAAACTTTGGCAGGCGTGGGAATCCCAGCTTGAAGTAAAGATGCTGCACGGCAAGATAGCTACCGTGGAGAGTGCCCCAGAGTACAAAGTTCCACGAGGCCCCGTGCCACAAGCCTATGAGGCTCATCGTGACGAGGTAACTGACCGCCTGGAGGGCGACCAGGAAGCGGCGCTGGCTCCACATCAGCAATTTCCGGCTGAGTGGAAGATGCAGGTACTCGCGAATCCAGGTCGAGAGCGAGATGTGCCAGCGGCGCCAGAAGTCGTCCATGTCTTTGGCGAGATAGGGCAGATTGAAGTTCTCGACGAGTCTCACACCAAACAGCCAGCTGACCCCTTGCGCCATGTTCGTGTAGCCAGCGAAATCCCCGTATATCTGCAGCCCGTAAGCCAGAACGCCAAACGCAGCGAAGGCCGCGCTGCCACCCGCAGGATTGTCAAACAGCGCAGCGCTAACCGGCGCCAGCAGGTCAGCAAAGTGCTTCCGGGCCCAGCCCAACGCAAAGAGGGAAACTGCTTCCGGCAGCCGTTCCAGGATCTTCTCGCGAAGCGAAGGAATGTTCTCCAGCTGCGGAATGAGCTGGTCGGCACGCTCAATGGGACCCGAGGCGATCTGAGGAAAATAGGCCAGGTGCAGCGCAAAGAGAGGAAAGGAACGGCAGGGCGCGATCTTTCTGCGGAAAACATCGACGAGGTAGGAGATTGAGCGAAAGGTGATGAAGCTGCTGCCAAGCGGCAGCGCGATAGAAAGGGGCGCTGGTTGAGAATGAATCCCCAAGTCCCGAAGCAGCCGGGCCAGATTGTCGATTGCAAAGCCGCCGTACTTGAACACACCCAGCAGAGCCAGATTGGCTGCGACACCCACAGAAATCATCAGCTTGCGCGTATGCTGACTTTCGCGGGCAGCAATTTGCTTCCCGAGAAAGTCAGTGGCCACCGTGATTCCCAGGAGCAATAGGGCATAGGCAGGCTGAGCCCAGGCATAAAACAAATAGGAAGCGAGTGTGAGCAACCCGAGCAAAGCCTTCGGCCAGGCGCAGAGGAACAGCACCAGGAGGGGACTGAGAAAGAGCGCGAAGGTCAGCGTCGTAAAGGCCACGGATCAAGTCCCTTTCTGGCGCCGTGACTTCATTGAGTCGAGCAAGGCAGGCACGATTCTGGAAGCCAGATAGCTGTAGCCCGCAGGAGAAGGATGAATGCCGTCCCTCGAGAAATAGGTTGGTGGGTCACCCCTAAGCTTGCGGTTCTCAGCTGTCATATCAATGACCGCTGCACCATATTGCATTGCCACCGCTTTCACGTCGGCTGTCATGCGCGCCAGTTCGCCATGCAAGGCTTCACGAAACCCGCCATACTCGCTGGCGAAAGGCGTCAAGTGATGCAGTGAAAACTTTGCCAACGTCGCATCAGTAACGGCATAGTAAGGACCGAATGGCGTCACGACGATTGCCGGTACTCCAGTTTCGGCGTAGGCCGCAAGCACTCCAGCCAGTACAGACCGCAGTCTGCGAGAACGCGCTGACGCTCTCAGCGATTTCAGGCCTGGCTCAGCGACGTCGGCTTCGGCGAGGTGCGGTCGTCCTTGCGTGTCATTCCGCAAATCCTGGTCATGAACCGCTGCAGAAGGATTCTCCGCGCCTTCCTGTGGCTTGCCAAACTGCTTGAGAAGCCATTTCAACCGTTCCTGAGCTTGACTGGGTGATGCCAGTGCTGAAAGGACGACGAAGTATGGGGCTCCCAGCTTTGCTGCTGCTTCAGAGAGACTTAACTGCTTCACTGTCCCCACTGAGAGTTGGGCGCTAGGAACGGGAATGGGTTCCTCTGGGTAGCACATCTGGATATCCAGCACAATAACAGCCGCCCCAGGCTGAAACTGTAGCGTGTAGGCTCCAGTTTGTCCCAACGTGTTCAGTAAGCTGTGGCCGTGCACGCCAAAGTTCAGCACTTCAGCGCTCACCCCTCTGGCCTGCAACGCCTTTTCGATTTGACGGGGGAGGGTCTCTTCCAAAGCGCAGTGCAAGCCATAAACGACTGAGGAACCCTGGACGATCACCCGCTCAACCTGCGACGCCCTCTCGAGCGAGTAATCCCGCCGGGAATGAAATCCGAAATTGTTTGTAATGGATTGCTCCCTGCCTGTCTGGACATTTGGTCGCATCTGCCAGCCTGAATAGGGATCGGGAACGATGTCAGAGAGAACCAGACCGGGGCCCCAAGGTTTCTGCCCAGCCACTCTCAACAGGCCTTCCAGGAAGAGTCCTGAAACGAACAGTAGCGCAACTGTGACGCAGCCTAACTGCGCAAGTTTTCCTATCCATTGCCAGACCAGGGGCATTTACAACTCCGAATTGTTGGGCGCCGCCAGCACCTTCTGCTGGGCAGGGCGCAGGTGATCGAGAAGAGAATCGGCGATCTGGCGTGCCAGGAACCGATACCCGGCTGGCGTGGGATGAATGCCGTCGGAAGAAATGTAGTCTGAGGTAGCCAGAGTCATCTGGCGGTTGACATCGTCCAGATTCAGAACGATTGCATCGTAGCGCGCGCCTATTTCCTGGATATCGCCGGTGATTCGAGCCAGTTCTCCCTCAAGGGCCAGCCGGAAGCTGCCGTACTCCTGTTGATGATTCGCAATCATTGCTAAAGAGAAGCGAGCAAGATTGGAATCGGTCTCGGCGTAATAAGGACCGAACGGAGGTACCAGAACAACCGCGATGCCCGCCTCACGATAGGTTGCAACAATGGCTGCCAGAATGGAGCGCAGCCGCCTGGAACGAGCGACGGCACCGGGTGGTGAAGCTGGCCGGACGTCAGGGGAAGCGCGCACCGCAGCGGTGTTCTTTGGGCGGGCCGCTTCATGCGGAGTTGCAGGAGCTCCTGGCTCGCGGGCATCACTAATGCTTTTGCCCGAAGTCTTGAGAGGAAGCGGGGCTACCGCCAAGGCTTGTCGCAGTCTGGAGGGAGAATCCAACCAGGTCAGTACCACTGAGTGTTGCGACCCTCGTTTCAACCATCCCTCGAGGGTCGAGAGTTGCTTGACTGCGGAACTCTCAAGGCTCATGACTGGCGCTGGAGATGGCTCTGCCGGATAGCTCACCTGAAAATCCAACATGAGAACAACGGCTCTGGGTTCGTACTGGACCGTGTAAGCCGCAGCCTGTCCGAGAACGTTGAGAAGATTGTAACCGTGCACGCCGAAGTTCAACACCTCGGCGTTCATTCCCTGATTGGTCAAGGCCCGCTCCAGCTGGAGTGATACCGTGTCCTTCAGGTTCGTGCCCGGACCGTAAACCACCGAAGATCCCTGCACCGCCACGCGAAGGTCTTTGCCATCTGGCTTAAGTGGAATCTCTCGTAGGTCGTGAAGGCCACGTGAATTTGTGATGATCCACTCAGGACCTGTCTGCACCGAAGGCCGCAACTGCCAGCCCGCATAGGGATCGGGCACTGTGGCCGACAAAGTCTCGACGATGGTCTGGGGCTTCTGACGAAGCAACCGTGCAGCCACTTCAATGAACAGACCTGTCGCGGTCACAAACAGGAAGGCCCACCATAAGAACTGGGACAGCTGCGCCACCAGCTGCCACGCCAGGGGAAGACCTTGAGACCGGAGGGGAGAGGAAGATACACTCATGAGGTGGCCAGTCCCTTTTCTGTCAGGAGCTTTTCCCGATTTGCGTGACGTGAGATTTTGCCGCTGCTGGTTTTGATCAGCCACCTCGAATCCACGAGGTGAATGTGACGCGCGACGCAGTCAGTCTGGCGAGCGATGCTTGTACGGATTGCTTCGAGAATCTGGCGGCGCGCCGCTTCGTCCTCCGTGTCGACTTCTGCCACCACAGCGACATCCTCGGTTTCTAGCTCCGCATTAGGGACGCCAAAGGCAACTACCCGCCCGGGATGAACGCCTTCGACCTCGTTCACGATCTCCTCAAGGTCCGCCGGGTAAATGTTGCGCCCTCCGACGATGATGAGGTCCTTGCTGCGGCCGGTGACGAACAGATCATTTTCAACGCGATAGCCCAGATCGCCGGTGAAGTACCAGCCGTCGCGAATGGCCTTCTCCGTCAGATCGGGCCGCAGGTAGTAACCGGTCAACATGCAGTCGCTGCGCAACGCGATCTCTCCCACCTGCCGAGATGGAAGGCTGTCGCCATTGGCGTCGACGATCTTGACTTCGACGTTGCGAAGGGTTCGGCCGGAAGACAGCAGCCGCACTCCCGGGCTCGCTGGCTCTGCGCGGCCGGTGGTGGCCAAGCCCTTCGGATCAACCTCGTCGATTGTCAGCGGTTCTCCAATACCTCCCTGCGTGACCGCAAAGACGTTTTCAGCCATCGCGTAAGAGGCTGCCAGAGCTTCACGCCGGAAGCCCCAAGGTGCAAAGCGCTCCAGGAATACTTCGTGGCTCCGCACGCTGACCGGCTCTGAGCAGTTGATAACGGCCCGCCAGCAGGACAAATCGACTCCAGCCAGGGCCGACGCATGGATTTTTCTTGCGCAAAAATTGTACGCAAAGTTGGGAAGCCAAGAGAGAGTTCCCCGAAAGCGGCTGACGGCTTGCAGCAGCATCTGCGGTGCTCGCACCCACTCCAGCGGAGACATCAGGACGAGTGGAACACCCCAAAGGACTGGCAGCAAAAAGCCCGCGATGAGGCCCATGTCGTGATACAGGGGCAGCCAGCTGACCACAACGTCTTTTGCGGAGAAGTCGATCGCTTCGGCGTAGCTCTGCAGCTGGTTAAAGATGGCCGTATGAGAAAGGGCGACGCCCTTCTGCAGGCCGGTGGTCCCAGACGAGTGCTGCAACAAGGCAATATCCCGTGGAGACATGCTTGCGGGAACACCCAGAGCGCCCCTGCCCAACTGTGGCAGCAGTAGGCTGGCATGGTGAGGATCCAGGAGCGAACCCAACGTTTCGCCCAGCCCGGAGTACGTCAGCACCGCTCGCGGCTTGATCAGTTGAAACAGGGCCTCCATGCTCTGACGATAGTGGACCGGATCGAGCTTCTCTGTCGGGTAGGGCAAGATGGAAGGAATGGCACCGGCGAGAAGCGTGCCGAAGAAACCAAATACCAGGTCGGCACCGTGCGGATGAATAATGAGGACAACGGAGCCTGGCTTGACCCCTGACTGCTCAAGGCGTCCGGCGTACCGTAGCGATTCCTCCAGAAGGTGCCCGTAGGTGATCGCTTGCTCAGGCCGCTGGCCATGGAGCAAGCGGATAGCCAGCCGATCCGGCGTCTCACGACTGTGCGCAAGAATTCGCTCCGAAAGGGTTCCTCTCATGCCAAACGGCTGTTCACGAGTTTCATGAGCGCCTCGATCGTGTCGATATGCTCGGCATTCAATTCATGGTCCTGTATGCGGGCGCCGAAGCTGGATTCCACAAAGAGAGCCAGGTCGACCAAGCTGAAGGAGTCGATCAGCCCACTGGAGATCAGCGGCTCTTTGGGATCGATGATGCGATGCTTGTCTCTTAGGATCTCTGCCGAAATGTATTCGACAATAATCTGCTGAGGACTCATTGACTGTCTCTTGAGAGTGCGTTTGAGATGCAGGATTCAGAGGGCCAGTCGACTGACGGCAGAACTCCAAACCTGGAGTCTCGCCAAGGGTCTCACTTCCTAGCCGTGTTACCCCACGAGCGCCCTTTCTCTTTCCTCGTTTCTACATGCCGCCGTGCCAGCACCCAGAGGACTCTGAAGTGCTCGAGCGTGGCACTGAGGACACGTATCTTCGATTGGCTAAATTCTCGAGTCGTCAGCACGCTGCCCAACTGGACGAGGCGCGCGCCAGCCAGAATCAAACGGGCACACCGCTACCCTTCTCGTAAACACGCGCGAAGCTCTCGACGGCGACCTTGGTAGAACGCCCCCGAATGGGACGGGTCTTGACTTTTAAGCCATCGACGGGCTGATAGGAATACCGTGTCATGCCGGGCATTATGGTGGCGGCTCCAGGTGTTTGCAACTGCATTTTCGGCAGGCACGGTACCGATGGGGTTGCGGCTAACCATGCTAAGATGGCCTGAAAGCAGGTTTCAATTTGACGCAAAGCTACAGTTACGACTCGCTCAATCGGCTGGAGACGGCCAGCGAGACGGCTGGCGGCGGCACGGCTTGGCCGGCGATTACCTATGGGATGGACCGTTATGGCAACCGCTGGGTGCAGTCCGGTTACAAGCCTGCTGCTACACTGACGCCGCAGGCGCAGACGGAGTTCGACGCCGCGACAAACCGCATGGTGAGCCCTAGCGGGTATGACAACGCGGGCAATCTGATTGTGGATAAGGTGGGCAGGAGTTTCAAATACGATGCCGAGAATCATCAGGTCGAGTTCAACCCGAATATCTCAGGAATTCCGGCAACCACGTATGCCTATGACAGAGACGCTCGGCGTGTGAAGAAAAGCGATGGAACCAACACCACGCTCTTTGTGTACAATGCGGGTGGCCAACTGGTGGCCGAATACACCACCCAGCCAGCCTCAGGATCTGGCGGTATCAGCTATTTGACAACGGATCATTTGGGGAGCACTCGGCTGGTGACTACCAATGGACCGACGGTGAAGACTCGCCATGACTACTTGCCTTACGGCGAGGAGATTGACATTGCTTATGGGGGACGTGGTTCAATTCCGGCCTATACAGCCACCTTGATTGATGGTCCGAATCAGAAGTTCACCTCAAAAGAACGCGACCTTGAGTCCAACCTCGATTACTTCCTGGCGAGATATCACTCTGGAGCCCAGGGGAGGTTCACTTCAGCTGATGCTCCGTTCGCTGATCAGTACGAGAGTGATCCCCAAAGCTGGAATCTTTACCACTATGGGCGAAACAACCCCCTGCGATTCACGGATCCCACCGGCCGAAAGTGCGTTGATACCAGTAACGGCAAGGCAGATGACGGCACTGGAGGAGGTTGTCCAGAAGCCGGAGTAGACGACAAGGGAAACATAAAGTCTCAGCAAGTCACTGTACATGCCGACCCCCTGATCGATGACCTGCGTTTTCAGCTCTTCAGATTGGAGTTCAATAGAGCCAACGATGCGAATCTGAAAGCAGCGGGGCTTGTTGCGGCTGGCTCTGCCCTGATTGGAATCACAGGTGGATTGGGAGCCAACGCACTCTATCACCCGGCGATCCTTACGAGCCTGCGGCTGTCCGCTCCCCTTGCTCCTGAATTCGGCAGGAAACTGGACTTTATCTTTGGACAAGCGACTGTTCCTAACGTCCAAAGGTCCGTTGGAATGCTTCAGGAGCTTCGCAAAATTGGCATTAACGACACTGCAGAATCCCGGACATACGTTGCGAACCACCTTACTCAGGTTCTGAATGATGCGAGCAACATAGTCCAAAGAGCAGGAGACCGAACTATTCGGGAGTCGTTCCTGATGGGGCCAACTGGAGGGGTGAAGCTAGAAAGCGTTTGGGAGGGAACGAAGCTCATTACGGTGAAGATCTTTGGTGGAGGGAGCTAACATGCGTGTCTCTTTTGCAGGATCGACCGTTGAGCTGTGTTCATGGGAGTCAAAAGATGATTTGAGGCACCATCTGAATCAGTGTACCGGAGGAAGCCTGCTGATCGGAGAATCGCGCGAACAGGAGAGAAGCTTCTATTCGGCTAAGCTACGAGCGGAGTTTCTCAGCGAGAAGTCTGATGAGTTTAGCGTTGGAGTATGCTCCGAGGGTCATGGATTGGTTCCCCATCTTCTGTTACTTCCGGAAAGCAACCTTCTGCTTTTCGGGGTGAACAGCGAAGTGGTTGGCATTGATACCACAAAACGTCGAATATCCTTCAGGACTCATTTTGAGTCGCTGTTTCGATGTTTGATTTATCTTAAGCCACAGGCACTCATTCTTGCTTTTCATGAAATCGGTGTAAGTGGACTAGCTGAAGATGGCAAGAACCTTTGGAACTACAGCAAAGATGTCCTCGTTGGAGGAGATGTCCAAGGCAATGTCCTAAAGTTGCGGTTCATGGATTCAGATCCTGTGAACCTCGACCTCCTCAGTGGCAAACCTACATAGTCTCCAGTCCGCCGCCGGTTTCTTAGATTTAGAACATGAGGAGGTTGCGATCGGGTTCGAGCTTTTTTCCTTGTGGCCGGGGCTTTCCCCAACTGTAAACAAGGGCGAAAGCCGTGAGTGTGCTGAGCGGCAGCCCGTGCCCGGAGACAGGAGGTGACACGTCACCCTGCAGCGGGTACTGTGGAGGCCGGGCGGCACTGGTGAGCGCGTTGACAGGGGCGAGGGGTGTCGTGGCGTGCGAGTTTGCAGCCCTGAATTCCGGGGCGATGCAGATTGGGGCATTCGGTACGAAGTGGAGCCAAGACGCAATACGTCCAAGCGTTGCTTGGACGTATTGCGGGATTCCGACAGAGTTCCGACGTGTCGGAGCTTTGTCGGAATGTGTCGGAGCTATTGTTGCTGAGCTTCCGACAGGCTTCCGACAAGGCTGGCGAAAGCGCTGAGTCTTCAGAGATTTTAACTGTTGGTTTGCTGCAGGACGAAGGCTTCGACGAACTCGGCGATTTTTTGTTGCTGGCGCCGGGGGAGTTCGGAAGGAATGATCGCAACCGCTGGAAAAAATCGTCAGGAAAGACGTTTTTTCCAGTAGCCGGGCTTTCGGTGCAGGTGCATCACGGCAACGATGTGGATGAGATCTGACTTGGGGTGGTAAACGATGGCGTAGGGGAAGCGGTGGAGCAGGAAGCGGCGGGTCTGGTGGGTAAAGGGCGGCCAGGTTTGCGGGGACCGGAGGATAGCCTCCAGGGCGCGGTCAACCTCGTCGAGGAACTCGGTTCCCAGTCCTGGGGACTGTTGTTCATACCAGTCCCGAGCTTGATCGAGTTCCGGGTAGACCGCCGGATCAACCTTAATCGCGGGCATCCGAGCCGCCCCGGAGTTTTCGGCGCACCTCTTCCCAGGAAAGCAGCGTCACTTCTCCGCTCTCGACGGCCCTGAGGCGCTGCTGGACTTCCTGCTGCCAGGCGGTTTCCACCTCGGTGTCGGTATCGGTGTCCAGGCTGGCAATCAACCGCTCGGCAATCCTGGCCCGATCCTCCGCGGGCGTTTGCAGGGCCTCGGCCAAGATTCTTTCTGCCACAGGGTTCATGTCTTTCCTCCTGTCTCTGTCCTTTAGACCCTTCGTGCCCTCTCCAAAGCCGTATCCAGCAGTTGCAGAATAAGCTCCTGTTCCTTGCGAGGCAACTCCCGAATCTGCTCCAGACGCCGCTGCCACTGGGGTGCCGGGCCCGGCTTGCCTCGCGAGGCTTTCGGCTCGCTGCCCAGCAGTTCCGCCACCGAAACCTTCAACGCCTGGGCCGCCTGCTGAATGAACTCCAGGCTCGGATTGGCGGCCCGCCGCTCGTAGTAGTCGATCATCTCCCGGGAGGTTTCCAACTTCTGGGCCAATTCCCGTTGAGACATCCCTTGGCTCTTGCGCAGAGTCGACAAGCGCTGACCAAAGAGAGGGGCTTGTTTGAGGGGAGGACGTCCAGCCATAACGTCCCCATTATAAGAAGGGTTGAGAGCAGACATTTTTCTCCTTGCCTTCAGTTGATAATCAAAACTATCATTACCCATCGAAATTAGCAATGAGGACCCAGTCCCACTTCGAGCTTGACCGCGTTTCTAAGGGCGGATTTTAACTCCGAAGCGAGATTCAACAAACAGCGCCAGGTCCACGAGGCTGAAAGAATCGATCAGCCCACTGGAGATCAGCGGCTCGTCGGGAAGGATGGGACGACAGGGATCCTTGAGAATTCCGCTGGCAATGTACTGTGCGATATCTTCCTGACGGCTGATCCGTTTGTGGGTCTGGAGCCCGAAGTCCGGCGTGTGGAGTCAGGTTGCAGTGACTCCTGCTTTGTATTGCGTTTTCTTGTGACGGGTAGGTCATTTCAATCTTGGAAAAATCGCGTCTTCGAAAAATGAGGGGGTTTTGCAGCAGAATCAAAGGTTAAATAATGGCCGCAAGCGATGATACGAGCGCTTTCATTGCTGCACCATCTCAAGCCAACACAGCAGGATCAAATTGAGTTACTGTCCCAGAAGGATCTCTCACCGGCTCGATGCGGAGATCGCTTTCTGCTTCGTCACTTCCAGGTGCCTCCTCGCCAGCAGCCAGAGTACCTTGAAGTGTTCGAGCGTGGCCTTAATGACACGCATCTTCGATTGGCCAAATTCTCGTGTCGTCAGCACGCTGTCCAACTGGACGACGCGCGCGCCAGCCAGAATGAGCCGCCCGAGAATCTCTGACGCCGCTCCAAAACCGTCGCTCTGAAATTGCAGGTCTCGCAGAATCGCGGCACGGTAAGCGCGGAAGGCGCAGGAGTAGATGCGAATATCCTTCCCCCCAGGTCCGACAACCAGCCGATATAGCCAGGAGTTGGCGTTAGAAAGGAACCTTCGCCAGAGGGGTACCCGAACTATCTTCCCGGTACTGGAGAATGCATTGGCCGTGGCCACGTCCGCCCCGGAGAGGACCTCGCGGACCAGCTTCAAGATGTCCTCGACCGGGTAGGTGCAATCGGCGTCATAGCAGACCGCGACGTCTCCAGTCACCGCTTTGAGACCGGTGCGCAGGGCCGCGCCGAATCCCTGGTTGACGCCGTGTGACAAGACCTGAAGCTTCCACTCAGCCGGACGCAGCCGGCTTACGGCCTTCAACGTACCGTCAGAGCTGCCGTCGTCGACGAAGATGAAATCAAACTCCCAATCCGCCGGTCTGATCGACCGAAGGGTGGTCAGCTTCTCGATCAACTGGGGAAGAGACTCCTCTTCGTTGAACATGGCAACAACGATGGAAATTCTCTTGACGCGTTTCTGAGGCAGGAGGTCCGCTTTCACTGAAAGAACTCCCGCAAACAGGAAATGACAGCCAACAGCTCTTCCTGAGTCATTTCCGGGTAAATGGGTAAAGAAATGATCTCTCTGGCTACCGCTTCCGCAACAGGGAATCGCACACCCTCCGGCACAAAATGCCGGAAAGCCGGCTGCAGGTGCAGGGGAACAGGGTAGTGAATGGCGTGTGCGATGCCTTTGGCTTTCAGGAACTCCGCCAGTTCGTCTCTGCGTGGAGTGCGGATGGAATACTGGTTATAGACGTGGCGGACTTCCGGCGCGCAATAAGGAGTCACGAGATCCAACCCCTTCAGAGCTTCGCTGTACCGAGTAGCGATGCGAATCCGCGCTTCAGACCATTTTTCGATGTGCTGCAGCTTCACTTTCAGGATGGCCGCCTGCAACGTGTCGAGGCGGCTGTTCACGCCGAGTACGTCGTGCTGATACTTTTTTCTGGAACCATGCACGGTGATCATGCGGCATCGCTCAGCCAGCGCAGGGTCATTGGTCACCATCGCGCCTGCGTCACCGCAAGCTCCCAGGTTCTTGCTCGGGAAAAAGCTCAGGCAGCCGATGTCGCCCAGCGTGCCGGCGAACTGACCGTTGCAGCGAGCGCCGATGGCCTGAGCTGCGTCCTCGATGACCTTGAGTCCTTTGTCCTTGGCGAGTTGCAGCAGTGGTGCAAGATATGCCGGCTGGCCGTACAAATGGACAGGAATGATCGCCTTGGTTCGGGCTGTAATACAACCGGCAACCTTGCCAACGTCGAGGTTGTAGGTCTTGGGATCGATGTCCACGTAGACCGGCGTGGCACCGAGCAGTGCGATGGTCTCGGCAGTCGCCACAAAGGTAAACGGCGTCGTGATGACTTCATCTCCCCGGCCAATGCCCAGCGCCATCATTGCGACCTGCAACGCGTCGGTGCCCGAGGCGCAGCCCACCGCGTGCTTCACGCGAAGATAGGCAGCCAAGCCGGCCTCAAACTCGCGCACGGCTGAACCCATGATGAAGTCGGTGGCACTCAGGACGGACTGAATCGCTGCATCGATCTCGGGCTTGATGCTCAAATACTGGCGGTGAAGATCCACCATCTTAATCTGCATTCTTCGCTAATCCTTTCAGAGTGCCTCATCGTTCGGAATTCGAGGCTCAAACTTCACTGGCTCTAACGCCCTCTTGGAACCTTGAACTTGCGAACTGTGAACTCCGAATTCCTGAGTTCAATGTCTGAGAAGCACTTCAGTAATCCGTTCGGCGGTTCTTCCGTCCCATAGCGGAATGGACTGTGCCTGCTTGCCTCTACCCTCGATGACAGACTGCATCCAGCCGGCAATTTGTTCCGGGTTGAAATCCATCAGGGTATTCGTTCCAAGCTCGACTGTAACCGGTTGTTCCGTTTCGCGGCGCAGGGTGAGGCAAGGCACGTTCAGATGTGTCGTCTCTGCCTGCACACCACCTGAATCTGAAAGTACCCCCAAGGAGTGTTTCATCAAGCCGAGAAAATGGAGATAGCCCAGAGGCTCGATCAGTTTCAGTTGAGGCGTGGAGCTCAGTTCCTTCAGGAGACCGAAGCTCTCGAGGTTGCGTCGCGTCCTGGGGTGGACCGGAAATACCAACTCTGCTAGCCCGGAAATCTGATGCATCAGGTCAGCCAGCCGAATGAGATTCTCGCGCGAATCCACATTGCCGGCGCGGTGCAGAGTCACTACGAAATAACTTTTCGGTTGAAGCCCCAGATCATCCAGGATTTGTGACCTTTCGGCCTTCTCCTCGAACTGCACCAGGGCATCAATCATGATGTTGCCGGCCAGGTGAATTTTCTCTTGCGGCACGCCCTCTCGCAGCAGGTTGGCAACCCCAGCAGGCTCCGTCACAAACAGAAGATCGGAAATCTGGTCGGTCAGCAGCCGGTTGATCTCTTCAGGCATCCCTCGGTCGAAACTCCTCAGCCCGGCCTCGACATGCGCTAGCGGGATGTGCTCCTTGGCACAAACCAGCGCACAAGCCAGAGTCGAATTGACATCGCCAAAGACGACGACCCAGTCGGGGCGGACTTTCTGGAGCACCTCTTCAAACCGTATCATGATTTGGGCGGTCTGGACGGAGTGACTGGCAGAGCGCACGTCCAGGTTAAAGTCAGGTCTCGGCAGCTCCAAGTCGCGAAAAAACACGTCGGACATCAGCTCGTCGTAGTGTTGACCTGTATGAACGATAACGCTTCGAACGCCTTCCGGATGCCTGCGAAAGTCTAACTGCAAGGGAGCCACCTTGAGGAAGTTGGGGCGGGCGCCGACCACGGAGATGATCGTCTTAGTCATGAGCTGACATCACGCCGCTTTCTGATTCGAGGATCCTCAGTTCTTGGCCCATCCTTTCATAACGACACTGGCAAGCGGAACACGTCGTTTGGTGCTCGCCTTCCTTGATTGGGAGGCGAGTGCCACATTGGCACATCCAGCCCGTCTGCCGGGCGGGGTTGCCGATGACAAGGGCGTAGTCAGGGACGTCTTTGGTCACTACCGCGCCGGCTCCGACGAAGGCATAACCGCCAATGGTGTGCCCGCAGATGACAGTCGCGTTGGCTCCGATGGAAGCGCCCTTTTTGACAAGAGTCTGGCGATACTCGTCGCGCCGGACGATGTGGCTGCGCGGATTCACAACGTTGGTAAATACCATGGAGGGGCCAAGGAACACATCGTCCTCACAAATGACGCCCGTATAGATGGAAACGTTGTTCTGCACCTTGACGTTTTCGCCCAGCACGCAACCTGGAGAGACGACGACATTTTGTCCGATGTTGCATCGTTTGCCGATCTTGCAGTCTTTCATGATGTGCGAGTAATGCCAGATCTTGGTGCCTGCACCGATTTCACAAGGTTCGTCGATGGAACTCGTGGGATGAGAGAAGTAATCTCTTGCCGAGGCCTGTCGAGCAGAAGAGCGCGGATCAATGTTTCTGCCACCTTCTTCAAGGGATTGCTGGCAGGCATTGAGCAAACGCAGAACTCGCAACCCCTCTTCCCCGTCTGTTCGTGGCGTCTCTCGATTCTGGATGCACTGCAGGAAATGCCGGCACTCTTCTTCGAGCGGTTCCTGGCTGTCGAATGCGACTGCAACCCCTTCAGCTTTTTCGGGCACGGGCATCCGGTTCACCCATTGAATGCGATGTGGATAAAGCACCAGTTTGTTGGCGGAGACCATGTCGTCAAAAACAGCCATCTGACGTTCGCCGACCACAACCAGCTTCTGTTCCTTAAATGGGTGAAGCCAGCTGACAAAGATGTGGGCATTGACGCCGCTGTCGAACTGGAAGTTGCTCATGGTGACATCGGCAATTGAGCGATGCAGATAGTTGCCGCCTTGAGAGGAGACACGGAAGGGCATTTCGTTGAGGAGCATCAATAGGACGGAGATATCGTGCGGCGCAAAACTCCAAAGAATGTTCTCTTCTGTCCGGATGCGCCCCAAGTTGAGCCTGTTCGAGTAAACGTAGTTGATCTTTCCCAGGTCGCCGCCTTGAACCATCGCCTTCAGTTTCAGCAGCGCCGGGTGGTACTGCAGGATGTGGCCGACCATGAGGATTCGATTCTGGCGGCGCGCCAACTCAACGAGTTCTTCCCCCTCGGCAACCGTCAGCGCCAGAGGTTTCTCAATGAAGACGTCCTTACCGGCGAGCAAGCATTCTTTGCCCAGCCGGAAATGTGTCTCCGCCGGTGTTGCGATCACAATCCCCTGGATCTCGCTACTGGCGGTCAGGTCGTGCAGAAGCGGTGTTATGTGCAACGCAGGATGTTCTTCCTTCAGCTTTTTGAGCCGGCTCTCGTCGGCTTCACAAACAGCGGCCAGAACGCGCAGTCCGTTCCAAACCCGCAAATGATTCTTGCCCCATGCGCCCGCGCCAATCAGTCCAATCATCAATCACCCTCACTCACCGGTTTGTGCATCACACCAAAATTTGTTATCGATTCTCCCTGGAAGGCCAGGCCGTACTTCCTGTAAAAGGCGACCGCGCGGTGGTTGGCCCGGTTCACGTGCAGGAAGATGCCGCCGAGTCTCAAGCTACGCGTCTCTTCCTCCAGAGTCTGCATCAGCTTGGCTGCAATGCCGCTTCCAAAACAGGCGGGGACGACAGCCAGCCGCGACAGGTACATGCCGGGTCCTGCCAGTGGAGTTATGTGCCTGGCGAAGGAGCGCAGCCGCGCATTGACTTCACGCCGGTCAGGAACCACGGACATTAGGTCGACAAAACTGGCCATTTGGCGTTTCTCCATCTCGCTCACGGCGTAGTAGCATGCCACACCCACAACCCTGCCGTCCGCCACGGCAACAAGTGTCTGGTCCAACTCGGAGAGCTGGAACAGCTGCCGCTCGATTGAGGACAGGATGAGCGGCAGGTCAGACGAAAACAAGGAATAATACTCACTCAGGGCGGAATGCACCAGCCAAGCTGCTTCCCCGGCCTGATTCGTTGGCACTTCCTTGAGAACTGAAACGTTCATGCCCAAGGCTCTTCAATCCACCGGGCAATACGCAGCCATGAGAGTCTTCTTGCAGATCTTGCCGGAGTTGTTGAGGGGAAAATTATCCAGCACCTTGATTTTATGGGGAAGCTGGTGTTTCAAGAGCACCCCTTTGAGGTCAGCCAGAATCTCATAAGGCTCCCGAGCACGGTTCAATACCACAAAAAGGTGCATCAAGTATTCCTTGTGCTCGTGAGGAATGGCGACGATAGCCGCACCGTTGATGTAGTCAAAGCGTTGCGCGTAGGCCTCAACGTCGGAAAGGTTCACGCGCTGGCCCGAGATCTTGATCGTGTCGTCGGCGCGACCAATAACGTACAGTTCGCCTTTGTCATCCCGGAATGCCAAATCGCCTGAGCGGTAGTAACGTCTGTCTCGAATCACGCACAGGCTGCGTTCTGTTTCGCTGGCATTGTTGAGATAGGATCGCATCAGCTGGACGCCGCCGATGTAGATCTCGCCTTCCTGATTTGGCGCCACTGGCCTAAGCTCCTGATCCAAGAGCAGGACGTCGCAACCGCGAATGGAAGTGCCGATCGACACATTCTGCCCTACCAAGTCCGCTGTTTCATCCATGGACAGGGCCTTCGCGATGCAGTAGATCGTCGCCTCTGTCGGTCCGTAGCAGTTGTAGACGTGGGCTTGGGGAAGATGCTTCCGAAATGCCTTATAAAGGCTGAAGGGGAAGCGGGAACCCGCAATCAGCACGTGGCGCAGAGGACTGAGGTTCGCGCGCCCCGCCAGCCGGTCCGAGAGCATCATTGAGAAGTTATTGGGTACTGTCGCGATCACGGAAATACGATAGGCATCGAGTTCACCCAGCAGGCGGAAGAAGTCATCCCGAAAATCGGACAGAAAAAAATGCGGGCGTTTCACCAGCAGCAGACCTATGTCAACCAGTGAGACATCGAAGGTGTAGTCTGTAGAGTTCAACACACGATCTTCAGCCGTAATGCCAGGGAAGTACTCGGCGAGCCAATCCAGAAAATTCTCATAGGAACGTCTTTCTATGACAGCCCCTTTGGGTTCGCCGGTCGTCCCTGAGGTAAACATGATGTAGAGCGGCTTTTCTGGAGCAATGGCGAAGCCCTCGCCGGAAACCAGCTCCAGCTGGCCTGCGAGAATCGACTCGATCATCTCGTCGGTCAGCAGCATCGTAAAGCCAGACAAATGGCGAATCTGCTCCACGCGGGACGCCGGCCATTCTTTGCGCAAAGGAATGTATGTCAGCCCAATCTCCATGCAGGCCAGGAGGCAGAGCAAATACCGGTAGTCCTTCTCAAGACATAAGGCAACGATTCCGTCGCTGGAATGCTGGAGCAGATGCTGTCTTATCCTCTGATACTCCTGCTGCAGTTTTTCCGAAGCAACCAGGCCGCCGCCTCTGGCATAGACCGGGCCAGGCCGCTGCATGAAGTCTTTGATGAATTGCCGGATCCTCATCCTGTTAGTTTGCTCTCAATCGACTGGGCAAGCATACCCACGTTTTTCATGTCCTGAAGCTCTCCCAGGCTAAACTTGATTCCGAATTCTTCCTCGACGCTCAAGATGAGTTCGAGATGGTTGAGTGAGTCCCAGTTCTCGACGTCGCGGGCGGTGGTGGCTTCGTTGACAATCAATGAACCATCTTCGAAGACTTTCTGAAACAACCGGCTAAGCCTCGACATTACTTCCGTGGATGACATGCTTTCCTCCTAAAGCGTCGTCTTCGCGCAATTCAGTCCGGGCAGGACGAAGGGGCTGTAGAGCCCACAGTGATCAATTCAGATGCTTCCTAAGATCATCCGACAGGGTTACGGAGTTTCTGAAACTCAGCACAATGAAGAGCGAAGCGAGCACCATCAGCCAGAGGCGCAGAGACGCTTCGGCACTCCAGGGAAGAGCTGTGAACTCGACTCCCCAATCCTTCAGGAACATAAACCGCGACTCGAGCGACGCTGGCAAAGCGGCGCCGTTGAGACCTATCATCCCCCGGACCACACGCAAGAAGTCGCTGATCCTGGGGGCTCGAAACAGCACAAACGTCAGATTCACAACATTAAATGTCAGCAGCCAGCCCCAGAAGGAAGGCATCGGCAGCTTGAGCCGCCTCCAGCAATGGTTGGCCAGCAAGGCTATGCCGTGCAACATCCCAAAAAGAAGGAACGTCCAGCTGGCGCCGTGCCAGATTCCGGAAGCCAGGAAAGTGACGAATACCGCTACCAGTGACTTGGCAAAACTCCGCTTCTTGAATGCTCGATAGACGGGTGTGTAAATGTAGGTGGTCAGGAAATTGGTCAATGTGATGTGCCAGCGAGACCAGAACTCAATGATGCTCCTAGATTTCAAAGGACTGTCGAAGTTAATCGGAAGACGCACGTTGAACAGGAGAGCTGAGCCAATCGCCATGTCAGTGTATCCGCTGAAATCGAAGTAAAGCTGGAAGGTAAACGCCCATGAGGTCAACCAGGCTTCAAACAAAGTGAACGTGGGTGAAGAGTCGCCTTGACTGACATAGGGTGCCAAGCTGTCGGCAATCAACACTTTTTTCACGAATCCCGCGAAGAGAACAAAAGAACCAGCGGCCAGGTTGTCAATGTTCAGACGCCAACCATCGGGCCGACGAAGCTGCGGCATGGTCTCCTTGTGGTGAACAATAGGTCCACTCACCAGCAACGGGAAAAACGAGACAAAAAGAAGGTAATCCGTGAAGCTTTTCTCACTCGCCAGGCTTTCATAAGTATCAACTTGAAAGGCGATCTGCTGTAGCGTGAAGAAGCTGATTCCAAGCGGTAGCGTCATTTGCGGCAAAGGGAAGTCCGTTCCCAAAGCCCCATTCAGGGTGTTGAGAAGGAAGCTGCTATTTTTGAAGTAACCCAGCATCAGCAGATTGAAGACCAGGGATCCGGCCAACAGCCAGCGGCGTGAGTGGCTGTCCCGCGGAAGGCTGAGCATTGCGCGAGCGAATAGAAAATTCGCCAGGATAGAAGTGCCAAGAATCGGCAGATTTGAAACTCCACCCCAGCCATAAAACACCAGCGAAGCCAAGATAAGAGACATGCGAGCCCCAGCCGGGAACCGCAAGAATTGAAGCAGGAAGTAGGCGCTGACAGCAACAGGCAGGAAAAGAAACAAATAAGCAGCGGAATTAAACAACATTACGGAAGTTCGCCCCTAGGGAATGGCGGATAAGGGGCGTATCTTAACACAAGTTGGAGTATGATTTGGCGCTTTCGCCCACGCTAGAACGCCCAACCAACAGCGTTCGGAGGAGGATCTCGAGGGCCGCACTGCCTTGGGGGAGAAGAATGTCCAAGACGAAGTCACCAAGCCTCAATATCCTGATCAACGTAGCTATTGGCTTAGCCGGCATCGCTGTCGCCATGGGCGTTTCCTACTACGCCCTCAAGAGAACTGGCCTTTATAAAAGGATCTTTCTGGACACGCAGCCAATCATTCAGGAAGCTGAGAATGTTGCCTACGTTAGCGATAATTTCGTGGGCCGCAAGCTAAAGCCTCTGACACAGATTCATTATCAAACCCCCTATTTCGACACGCGTGTCGTTACCAATTCTGAGGGGTTCACAGGCAGAGACTACTTTCCCGAGACGGACAGCTACCGAATCGCCATCTTGGGGGACTCGCTCGTAGAGGCCTATGGGGTGGACGACACCAACCGATTCAATTATCTGATCGAATCGTACGTCTACGGAAAGACGGCTGGCAAAACCAGCGTTGAAGCAATGGGCTTTGGCATTTCTGGCTGGGGCCAGGTTCACGCCTACGGTTGCATTAAGCACTATGTGCTGAAGTACAACCCCAACGAAGTCTGGCTAATGTTTCTTCCGATCAACGACATTGGAGACAATACTCCTTACCTCAATGGCCCGCCCGCAGGACCAACCTTCGTTTACAAGGAGGGGTCCGACACTGAAATCGAAGACATTCGCTTCGGGTTTGTCAAGGTTCCCGACGCTGCACATGCCGAACGATTCAGGCGCTATGGAAACTCTCAGGTGTTGGCCGACATTTGGCAGCGGTGGACCTACGGTCTTTATCCCTACTTCTACAGTACCGAGAAGGATCCCCTGTGGGAGAAGATCTGGAGCCACACGCTGCAGACGTTTCGGCTAATCAAAAAGATCTGCGCTGAGCAGAATGTGAGAGTGCGGGTAATTTACCGCCAGACGGGGTATGAGCAAGACGCGGGGGATTGGGGCCGCTTCAAAGAAGACGTTAAGAAGCTTCTGGGCAAGGAGATCGATCTCCACCAGCGCCTGGGAGAAGAGCGCACGCAACAGCAGCTGGCAGCGATGGGCATTGAGTTCATCTCGCTGCGCGACATGCACGACAAAGCCATCCAGACCAAGTCGGACGAGGCTGAGGTGCGCAAACACGCCCAGCTGGCTGATTTTCTTTCGGATATTCTGCTCAAGACCATGCCGCAGGATTGGAGTCGAAGCCGAAGCCTCGGAAGAAAATAGTCTAGCTACCTTCTCTGCTGCCTGGCATTCCTGTTGCGACCGTCAGGAGTCGAGGTGACTTTCTTCTCCGCTGAATTCGCCGTTTTTCTGACGGCCGTCCTCTGGTTCCTGGTGATGCTGCCGCCCAGGACAGCGCTGGGTGTTTTGCTGGCTGGCTCCTGTCTTTTTTATGGTTGGCACGAGCCCAAGTATATTTGGTTGCTGGTCTCCACGTCGCTGGCAGACTTCTGTCTAGCCCACTACTTTTCTCAGTTCGCAGATGCCCGGCGGCGCAGCGTTGGGACCGGGCTGAGCGCCGTCCTGAATTTTGGCTTGCTGGCCTACCTCAAGTACACGGGCTTTTTGCCCGGCAGCAGCATCGTGTCCTCCGGAGAACTCGTTGGTTCAGAACCCATACTCGGCACAGCTCTGCCCCTCGGGATCAGCTTCTACACGTTTAGGAGGTTTGCCTACGTCAACGAGGTGCTGCGGAACCGTTTGGCGCGATGCAGTTCCTTGGCGGAGTTCGCGCTCTATGTGAGCTATTTTCCGCAAGTGGTGGCCGGACCTATCGAGCCCCCGCACAGCCTCTTGCCGCAGCTCCAGAAGCTCGCCAGTTCCCGCCCTGATATACTGGTTCGCCTGTCGCGAGCCATCCTGCTTTTCAGCGAGGGCTGGCTGCGCAAAGCCTTTGCCGATTTATTGGCAGCTCCCGTAGCCGCCTTCTATTCGGGAGATCCGTTGCACGCCAGCGGCTCCCAGGCACTTTCGGCCGTGGTCGGCTTTGCACTTCAAATCTACGGCGACTTCAGTGGCTACAGCCGGATGGCTCAAGGCGTCAGCCACCTGCTTGGCGTCGATCTCATGGACAACTTTAATCTTCCCTATCTTGCTACCAGCATGAGTGAATTCTGGCGCTGCTGGCACATCTCGCTATCGACCTGGATTCGCGAGTACCTTCACCTGCCGCTCAGCCGCAGACTCTTGCAGCTTAGCGGCAGACGGCACCGCTCCGGTCTTCAGGCCGCCAGTTTGGTGACCACAATGAGCCTCGTCGGACTTTGGCATGGTGCATCGTGGAACTTCGCGCTCTGGGGTTCCCTGCACGGCATCTTTTTGATGCTGGAACAGTGGTGGGAACGTCCTGGCAGACTGCGGCTACCTCGTTCCCTGGCTCGGCTGGCCGTTTTGCTCCTAGTGGTGGCCGCTTGGGTGCCGTTCCGGGCATCCAGTCTGGCCACAACGCTGGATTGTTATCGTGCGCTAGCCAACCCGGGTTGGTCACGACCTGAGGGCTCTTGGTTTTGTGGTTGCCTCGGCATTTTGGCTTGTGATGCACTGTTGTACTGGTCTAGAAAGTCTCGGCAAGAATGGCAGACCTGGCGGTGGAATCTTGCTGTTTCGTCCTTTGCCTGGCTGCTGGTTTTCTGCGCGACCTGGATGCTTCGAGGGGCAGGGACTGCAGCAGTGATGCGCACGGAGTTTATCTACTCTCAGTTCTGAGAATGAGCTTCTGGCCTGAAAGGGAAGACTGATTTGCATGAGCTCGATTCACTGGTCTCGACTGATTGTGTCGCTGGTGTTGACTTCGATGATATCGCTGGCCGTGGCGCACCGCGCTGGATGGCTGAGGCTCACTTCTCCGTGGGGAGGCCCCACAGCCCCGGAAAACGTTCAAGAAGCCGTCGCCCTGGCTTACCTGTACGACAATCGCTCTGGCTGGCGGATGAATCCGCACACGCAGATTCATCGAAGGATTGGGGACTCCGATATCCGTCACAGCACGAACTCGGATGGTTTTCTGGATCGGGAGCACTATCTTCACACGTCCTACTACCGCATTGCATTTGTGGGTGACTCCTGGGTCGAAGCGCAGCAGGTGCCTGAAACCTCGCGCTTCAGCAATCTAACTGAAGACTTCGTCTATTCCCTTTCGGGCGGCAGCCATGCTGTGGAAATCATGAACTGTGGGGTTTCCAATCTGGGAACCGCCCACGAGTACGGAATCATTAAGCATTGGTTGTTGAAGTACCGGCCAGACGAAGTCTGGGTATTCTTCTCCGCTCGCACCGACCTCGCGGACAATTCACCACTGGCTACTAACCCCCCTGCGGGACCTACATACGTTCATGAAGCTGGCTCAGACAGTCGACTTGCGGACATCCAATTCGGATACGTCCAGCCGCCTGCCGTAATGAACGCCGAAAGGACTCGCCGGTACGGGGCGCTGCTCAACTCATACCAGAGCTTTCACCTGGAAGTGCTTCCCTATTTCTACAGCACCGTGCCGAACCCTGTGCTCGATGAGGCTTTGGCCTGGACCTTCCAATCGTTCCAGCTCATCCGCGACGTGCTTGCCGCAAACCAGGCACAGCTGCGTGTCGTTTACCTGCCAGCGGACTTTGAGGTAATTCCGCTACGGTGGGAGAACTACCGTGGGCAGTGTTGCGACAGCAGCAGGGCGCATCTGCAAGCCGAGCCCAGTCGTGGGGAACAAAGGGTCGCGGAGATGATGGAAAAGCTGAGGGTTCCCTTTATCAGCCTCAGATCTCTGATTCTTGAGAAGGGTCCTGAATCATTGTATGCAGACCACCTGACGACAGCAGGTCACGCTGAGATTGCTCGCATGCTGGCCCAGCGCATCTTGGACAACAGACTCGCCGAAACAAACATCTCTGTACGACGTCCGGTCCAAAACCGCCGTTGACGCCTTTACAGCGACGGGGACACTTGTCCGAAGGCCGTGGCGAGTTCAGTCACGGAGGGCTTGCACCAGCAGAGACCGCCAACGGTTCTCGCGGGCAAGATACTTGGTGGAATCTCCGTCCAAACTGTAGGTGGGGCCGATCTGCTCCGCCTTGGCCTGAATGCCAAAGCTCTGATAGATGAAGTCAAGAAATACGGCCCTCTCGCTAAAAGTAAAAACCTTTCCAATGGGATTGTTCAGCACTCTGATCTTCTCGACTGTGGGATCCAAGTGCTCGCGGTAGTGCTTTGCCAATCCCTCATCGCCTACAGTTGCCAGCACGTGCTTGGGGCTGAGCAAACGCAGCATTCTGGAGACATGGAGCGGGTAGTGCTTCTCCTTGCGAAGGAAACAGAGCTGGGGAATGTAGAGGGCTTCGGCAAAGTTGTCCCAGTCTTTGGAGTAATTCTCCAGATGAGCCATGGCCACCAGTGAGAAGCGGCTGTCCATCAAGGCGCAGAGCAAGCTGTTGAACGCGCCATAGGAGAAACCTGAAATGCCGATGCGCGCAGGATCGAACTTGCCCCCTGACATCTTCTCGAAGGTCTTCGAAAGAACAAAGGTGAGGCAGCGACTGACGTTTTCGATCTCCTTTCCGGCGACGCTCCAATGGGGATGATGCGAGTAAACGACCGAACCGTTCTCTGGCAGTCCGTTGCGATAGAAGCTTTCGACGACAAGGGAGGCGACGCCGTTCCGTGCCAGCTCGCCGGCCAGTGAGAGCTCAGCACGTCCCAGAAATCCCATTGGCTCATCTGCACCGTAGACCGTGCCCTGATGGCATAACACGATCACTGGGAAGCGACCCGAAGCTACCTTCGGCACCACCACATAGGCGCGGGTGACATCGAGAATCGGGCTTCCAGTCTGATCTACCTGAAAGAGCAGAGAGTAAATGGAATCGCCCTCTCCGGTTCGTGTCTCCTGAACAAAGATGGCCTTAGTATCGAAATGGGAAGAGGGATACCCTATCAAAAGGCCTAGCAACTCCTTCTCATCAGAATTCCTTTGCTCGAACTTGTCCCTGACCCGTTCATATTCACTAGCCTCAAAGGCCTCCCTCCATTTGCCAAGATCTCCAGAAAAATTGAATGCTGGATCTCGTCTGTCACTAAGGTTGTCGAGGACGATCTCATCGATGAAAACGAACTCGAGGCTGTTGTTGAAGTAACTGACGATCGCCGCGCCTTCATCCAGCTGGGCGTTCTCAGGCGCAGTGGAATACTCCACAATCAAAACCTTGCCCTTGCGACTCAGAACTCTTCGTGACAGCGGAATGCGCCGGGTCAATCCACTGTTTGCCCTGTGGGTCAATTGCACGTAGCTTGGCTTCTGGCTCACCAGTTCGATGGCACTGAACTTCAAGTTGCTCAAGTTTTGCCAAACAGGAATCTTGACAACAATTTCGGCAAGCGCTCCGTCAAAAAGCAGGAAGGAACCCGGAAAGTCCTCAAAACTGCCACGAACGCCGTCTGCTAGCTTTGATATGTAATCCCGAGGCTGTGCCGACAACCGGCCCAATCCTATCCGGTCATAGTTCACGAGATTCAGGACTCCATTCCAACTGGCGAATTCCTTCACGAGGAATCCCTCTCGAATCAGCCCAGGATTGCTCCTTCTCAAATTCGAAGGGGACAGGTTTGAAGTTAAAGGGTGCATCAGGCATGCCAGCAGACCGATGCACAGGCACACGCCCAAGGTGAGGCGAGTCTTTATCATGCGATTGAGCTCCTCGAGAGGTGCGGCGGCATGCCTAGTGCTCAAGCCGCAATATGCCCGTCTAAAAGAATCGGTAGATAAATGGTCGGGGGTCTTCTTTGAAGCTCAGGATCAAGTAGGCGGCGATCAAAAGAACGACGATAAAGGGCACCACAAAGTATTTCTTTCGCTGCAGGATAAGGCTTCTCAACTGGTGAACCTGTGACATGCCCCCTCCTTGTTTAGATTCGTGAAGTAAGTGTGCCGGAAAAAAATCTTATCAAATCAGGCTAATCTCCTTTAGCTGAAATGCCAGACGCCGATTGTCTTTGGCGCCAAACCTGGAGGGAACGAAGTGGCGGTTGGTCCTGAGTCCGACTTCCAGAAGAGTCGCTTCACCCGGCTCCGGCGCCAGGTGACAGGTCATAACGAATCGGTTCTCCCGCCTTACCTTCCGCTGCTCGACGACTCGACCGTTCAAACTCAACTGGATTCTCATGGGCAAGGCGCGCCCGGGGACTTCTGTGGTGCTGCCCACAACCCGAAGCATCTTCTTGTCTCGCACATCCGTAAAAAGAAAGTACGAACAATCTGACACCCACCCGTCAGGGTAGGGGCTCGGCTGTCCCATCCGGGTGACCTGTTTGAAGATCAGATAGGTGATCAACTTTCTCAGAAACTCGCCACAACGTTCCAGCCACATCCACTGCAGCCACGGTACAGCCTTCCGTAGTTTCTCGAGGAATGCTTCCTGGTAAGGATGCCAGCAGTAGTTAAAGAACGCCGGGGGATAACGCCGTGTTCCATGGCGCCGCATAATGGAAGCCAGTTCTTCCAGTCTCTTCAGGCCACCCGCAAACGATTTCGCTTCCGGATATTCGCGCAACACTCCCAGGTACTCGGGCAGGTAGGCTACCTTGAAGCGCTTGCCGATTCGGATGAACAGGTCCCAGTCCATTCCGTAGTGCAGCGACTCGTCTACCATCGCGACCTCATTAAAGATCTTCTTCTGCATGAACACTGTCTGCTGGAGGATGTAGTCGCCGTAGTAGATGAGGCGCCACAGGTTAAAGGGTTCGGTCGCCGGAAAGCGGCCAGTAGTCTTCCCGCTAACATCCATCAGATAGCCCTCACCGTACACCATCATCACATCCGGGTGGGCCACCAGGTAGTCTACGGCTTTGCGAACAGCTCCGGGAAGGAGCGTATCGTCGGAGTTCAACCAGGCGACAATCTCACCGGTGGAAATGCGAAACCCTTTGTTGATCGCCTCGGATTGACCGCTGTCCGTTTCTGAGATCCACTTCAAGCGATCTTCGTATCTGCGCAGAGTCTCAAGGGTGTTATCTGTGGATCCTCCATCAATCACGAGATATTCGATATGGGGATAGTCCTGTGACAGGACGCTTTGAATCGTTTCCTCGATGAACTGGCCCTGGTTGAAGGAAGGGGTGATGATGGAGACCAGCGGGTTCAAGTTCTCCCCTCCTCTGGGAATCGGACTGGAAAATGGGAACTGCTGTTCCCAGCGGCGATCAACCGTTCTTGGTTCAGGCAGCTCACCGCCGCTCGGAGGGCAGCGCCCATATTCTCATTTGTCTTGGAGCCAGAAGTTGTCATTGGATGGCCCGGGTGCGCTGGGTCAGAGATCGAAGGCTCCTCTGTGGTGAAAGGAGGTGTCCCAGAATGAAACCGGCCGAATAGCGCGGCGATTTCCGGTTCATCCACAACCAGCGCAAGAAGCTCTTACCCAACAAGGACAGGTGCAGCGGGCTCTTGCGAAAGTATCCATCGTAACGGCCCGAGGCTGACTCTTCCGCTCCATAGACCCAGTTGAACGGCACAATCCCAAAATGCCGCTCCACCACTGAAATGATTTCTTCAAAGGCCAGACGTCGACGAGAAAGCGTCTTGTTGTCGCGATGCATTCGCGAGAGTGCCAGCACTTGCGGAATATGCCTGAACTTCCAATGGGAGTTCATTCGTTGCAATTTGCCCATACGAATCCAGAGGTCCAGGTCCATGGCGTATTGGAGGCCGGTCTCGAGACCGCCACAGGCATCCAGCAAACTCCGGCGAAAAAAGCATGCCGGCTGACAGATGAAACAATGACTGGCCAGGATTGAAAGATCAAAGTCACGTGTCGGATAATCTTCCAGAAAGTTCCCTTCTTCGTCGATGTGATGCGCTTTGCCATAAAGCAGCATTAGATCGGAGTCCGCTTGAAACTGCCGGACCACTTCCTGCAACGCGCCAGGGCAATAGACATCATCCGCGTTGAGCCAGCCAAGAATGTCGCCGTGGCAGCTCCGGAATCCTTTGTTGAGGGCATCCGCCTGCCCAAGGTCAGGTTCCGATGTCCAGCTGATCCGGGAGCCATATTGTTTCAGCAACTCCAGCGAACCATCCTTGGAGCCGCCGTCCAGAACCCGATATTCGAGAGAATCGCAATGCTGGTCAATGACGCTCTTCAGGGTGAGCTCCAGAAACCGTGCCTGGTTCAGAGCGGGAGTCACTATGGAAAGGGTGGGATTCATGATTCAAAGGATCAGTCCGCAGCGCGGTCGGCTGCAGGCGTCCTGCTTCGGCTTCGCCAAGCACGGCTCGAACCGTTGAGAAGAAACCGACTAGAACGATTTTAGCTCTTGCGCAGCAGTCGACTCATCAGCTTCTTTGGGTTGAGAAGCCCATAGCCCAGGCGATAGGCGGTTGACGTTCGCAGTCCCTCCAATTCTGCATGTTGTCGTTGGATCAGCTCCAGGCGTTCCGCTGCAATCTGAAGGAGTCTTTGAATTTCCTGATCCTGGTCCGCCACTGCCTGTTTCAGCAACCCAATCTCTTTCTCCTTCTCAGTCAAATCATTCAGCACGCGGCCCAGAGCGACTTGAAGAGAACGGTCTCTGCTCTCAATCACTCGCCAAGCACGGTCCATAGCGAGTTGGACGGGGGTGCCATACGTTTGCTCAGACATGGCGGGTAGAACGCTCCCAGAGTCAGCGCCAGCCGGCTGGCGCCGCTTTAGATTCACCCAGAGTACACCAAAGGCAGGTCGGAACGACAGAGGCAGGACTTAGGCGCTCCCCTGGGAGATTGTGTGGCGTGATTTCTTCGATCAGCTCTCGTAACCGAAGAGCCGGTCAGCTTCCCGGCAAGCAGTATTGCTCTCAGCCAGCACCCACGCCTCACTGTCCTTTCTCTCAGGAACCGGCACGATCCGGTCGGAGCTGGCAGCTCTGGAGGCCGCCGCCAGAGTATTGTCTCCGGTACATCGGTCGAATCGGCTGAAGCTGGCGAGAAAAGACTCCGAAAAGCGGCAATCCAGCGCCTCACACAGGTTCCGCAACTCTGGAACCGGGTCTGCACAAAACTTCTCAAACTGGAAAATCGGAAACCGAGAGACCTCCTTAGCATAGGCTAGATACGCAGTTGCGAACTGCTCGATGGTAACATCCTTCAAATGGCGGAACGAGCGCGTAACGGATTCGTAGACTGCAGCGGCGCGACGGACCACAACCGCAGAGCGTCGCCGCAGGCCGTTCCTGTCCAGATAGAGTTCTTGTTCCAGGACGCAGCTGGGAAAGAAATGCTGCCAGTGTGTTCCCTCCAGGAAGTTTAGAGTCGGCCAGTCGCGGATGATGAGACGCCTTCCGGCACTCTGCGCCCGCTCGCTCAGTGTGCCGATCTGCTCTGGATAAGTCATGAGAGAGAACTCTTCCAGCTCGCAGTCTGCAACAAGCTGAAGCCAGTCGTGCGCCTGAGAAGCCACCGGGAGCATCGAAGCGAGCGGGTTGACTTCGGATAGAACCAGGTTCCCGGGGATGCAGCCGAGACAGCGGTTGATCAGCGTGCCTCCTGACCGCGCAAAGCAGTAGTAAACCGAGATGTCCGGCTTTTGGCTGAGCGTGTCTGTGCCCATATGCAGATCGCGTGCACAGCAGATGGATGACTGCTTCAGGATTGTGCTGACCTTTCCAGCTTTCTAATGATCTCCAGTCGTTCTTCCGCAGCCCGGCTGAGATCCTGTATGACAGCTTCCTTTTTCTTCAGTTCCTGTTCCAAGGCCCGAACCTGAGACCGCGCACCCTCGTCGCCTTGCACATGTTTCTTCCAGGCCTCGGAGCTTCCGGGAATATCTGTGTAACGGTCTCGAAAAATTTCGAGAATCGCCCCAGCCACTTCCGGCCGAACGTGCCGATTGTCGGCCTCAAAGGGATTGCCGAAGAGGCTGAAGGCCAGTTCGTAGGAGGGAAAGTAGTGGTACCGACCGGAGGACAGGATGTCCACACGGCTGAAAAACGCATCCAAGGCAACCCGCAGGATCGCTTTCGAAACGTGGTTGGCGGTTACAGCGGACTGATTGCGGAACGTGGCGAGAAGCGGGATTGGCGAAAGAGTGAGAATCACCTTCAACCTGGGACAATGCTGCTGGAGTATTCGGTCCAGAACTAGCAGGGCCTCCTCGGTTTCGCTGACGGCGGCGAGGCGAAACCGATGACGGTCCGGCTCATAGAGGTTCTCCGGCATGGTTCGCCAGAGCGGCTCGTTCTCGACCTGGTCAAACCAGACTTCAGAGAGCCCGAGAGTGATGACAACAACGTCGGCAGCGGAGAGCGCCTCCAACAGCTTCCGTCGTCTCTCTTCTGTGGCATCAAAGCAGACCTTGTCCTTGGTTATCCAGAGGCCCGGCTTGGGAGCGAACTCGCCAAAAGCCCAGCGAAACTGCTGAACAACGACGAAGATATTTTCAAACGTCTGCCCGAGCGCCAGCAGTAGATTCTCTTCCGAAGGGGAATACTGCTCCGAGGGTGTGGTCCAGTTATTGTATCCGTGTGCCGACAGGAAGCGGATGAAATGCTCAGCAAAGCAACTCCCAAAGGCGATGACGCGGCTGTCGTGGGTGATGACGCGGTCTTGAGGCATCCAGCCCAGCAGGACGTCCTCCGGAAGGAGGTCTCGATCGACAGGAAACCGGTGGCAGAATTCGCCCTTGAACCATCGATCCAGCTGTTCAAAGTCAAGTTCGTTCGGCTGGCGTTTCCAAACCGGTGGTTGTGAGTCAGTCTTCATCGCATTCTCGGGACTCCGGAAGATGCAGGATACGCCCGCTCTCCGGCACACGGCCCGTCAGTGTTGCGCTTCAAAGCAGCTGCGCTCCGCGATTCCATTTTCCGAGCAAGCGGCCCCGGCACCTAGACCCTTTGCATCACCCCGCGGCCCGCGCATTAGGCTAGGTCAGACATTCTTCTCTGAAATCCAGGAAGCGGCCCTTCACCGGGACACCGAACATACCCAAGAATGGGGCCTTCATATTCTCGTAGTCCCAAACCACGGAGAACGGTCCGAGCCACGGTGTTTGGTAGCAGCCAGTCCCGCGATTGGGCAGTTCTCCAAGCTGTCCCAAAGTGACGCTAAAGGTGTAGGGCCCGGCCTCAATACAGGCTGTCATGCAGAGTTCCAGAATCGAACAACTGTCTGGCTGACGGTCCGGCGCCAGTTCCAATGTGTAGGATCCGAATACCGCGATGGTTTGATCGTGCCGGTTTTTGATCGCTAGCGACACGTGTCTTGGGTTGAAGCTGTCTTGCTGGATCAGAATCCAAAAGAGCAAATCCTCCCCCATCCTGACATGAGTTGTTGGTTTTCGTTGCCGGTCCAACAGCGCCACAGCCAGAATTTGAGGATCCTTGCCGCCCGAGCAATCCTTCCACAAGGCCAAGTGTTGAAGCCATTCCACAGCATCAGAGGCTACGGAAGGGGACGCGATCGCCCGGTCTAACTCGGGAGCGGCTTGAGAAGAATTCTCCTGAAAGTAGAGGCCAATGGCCTGGTAACAGGGACCCGAGTAGACAAGTTCTCCCCGCCGCAAATAGACAGCCCGCTGGCAAAGGTCCCGGACAAGAGACATATCATGTGACACAAAAAGCACTGTCACACCACTCTCACGCATCTGCTGAATTCGCCGGAAGCACTTCTGCTGAAAGAAGAAGTCGCCGACGCTGAGCGCCTCGTCAATAATAAGAATATCCGGACTGACGGCCGTTTGCACCGCAAACGCCAACCGCATCATCATGCCACTGGAATAGGTTTTGACGGGCTGCTCAAGAAACTCTCCAATGTCGGCGAAGGCTGCGATGGTGTCGAATCGCTCTTCGGTCTGTCGGCGGTTCAAGCCCGCGATCGTCGCAGCCAAATAGACATTCTCCCGGCCTGTAAACTCTGGGTTGAACCCACTGCCCAGTTCGAGCAAAGCCGCAACACGACCATGGACCTCCACCTCTCCCCAAGAAGGAGCGAGAGTCCCTGCCAGAATCTGCAGCAGTGTGCTCTTGCCACTGCCGTTGCGGCCAATGATCCCCAATGCTTCGCCCCGTTTGATTTCGAAGGAGACGTTCTGCAGCGCGCAGAAGTCTCGTCCGTACCGCTTTCCGAAACGCGCGAAGAGCATCTGCTTCAGCCGATCTTGAGGCCTGTCGTAGATGCGGTAGACCTTGCCGGTGTTGCGAACGCTGGCGGCAATGTCTGTTGAAAGAGATGTCGGCATGGCGGGAATTCGCTGACAGCGCCGGGGTCAGATGACGTCGGCAAAAGCCCTCTTTGTCTTCATGAACCAAGCATACCCCATAAGCAGAACGGCGCTGGAGGCCAGCCACCAGACGGCTAGTTCCCTCCACTCAGGCATGGTTTCCCAAAGTGTCACTCTCCGGAAGTTCTCCACTACTGGCGTAAGAGGATTGAACTTCACCACTGTTCGCAGGGGCTCAGGCACAATCTCCAGCGAATAGAAGACTGGCGTGCTGAAGAACAAGATCTGCAGCGCCAGAGCTACCAGGTGTTGAAGGTCTCGAACAAAGACTCCCAGGCCGCAGAGAAACCAAGTGAGTCCGAGCGTCAGGAAAAGCAGCGGCATGGCTGCCAGCGGCAGAAGTGCCAGGGTTACGGGCAGCCTGCCCAGACTGAGCAACATGCCCGCAATCAGAACCGCCACGCTGACCAGGGAGTGAAACACCGCCGAGCCAAGAACACTGACCGCGAGTACTTCCAAGGGGAAGACTACCTTCTTCACATAATTGGGCACGGCCACAATCAGGCCGGCGGCGCGTCCAATGCACTCGCTGAAGAGGTTAAATGCGATCAACCCGGCGAAGATGATCAAAGCAACCTCTTTGAGATTTTCCGGGGTTGAACCCCTCCACGGGGAGCGGAAGACAACGCCGAACACGAGCGTGTAGGTCGCGAGCATGAAGAGCGGGCTGACAAACGACCAGATCAGACCCAGGAAAGATCCCCGATACCGCCCTTGCACTTCGCGGACTGCAAACTGAACAATCAATTCCCTGTGCTGCCAGAGATTCAAGACGAGTGCCAGAGGGTTCAGATGCTGCAGGATGCCGGAAGACTGGGGTCTGGAGAGTGCCTGGGTGGTGATCACGTCCTGGGGGAACCTCTGCGAGCCGAACTCCAGCTTGCGCATTCTCGACTGGCTGCCTCTCGCAGAGCGGCAAAGCCACGAGTCTCTGTTGGACACCTCGTCACTGGTGCTCCTCCGAGCGGTCGAATCGCAGCTGGGCAATCTGCTCAGAAATCAACCCAAGGAGGAAGAAGAGAAACGATGCGACAAAGCACAACACCGACATATTGGTTAGCCGGTGCATGGTGTAATACGTGTATGCGTAGTTCGAGATTCCAAATCCTAGAAAGAGCAGGCTGAACGGCAGAAAGATCTTCAGCGGTGAGAAGAAAGTTGCAATCTTGAAGATGATGAGCAGGAAACGAATGCCGTCGGTGGCCAGCTTGATCTTGCTCTTGCCCGTTCTCTCAGCAGTCACGATGGGTTGGTACTTGAGGCTGTGGCCGGCCCTGAGCAGTGACAGTGTCAGCGTTGTCGGATAGGAGAAGGTGTTCGGAAGCAGATACGTGTAGCGTTTCAGAACGTTCGCTTTGATGGCGCGAAACCCCGAAGTAAGGTCGCGGATAAAGAAATTGGTGACATATGAGGCAAACAGATTGTAGAGGTGGTTTGCCAGCATCCGGTGGGTGTTGTGAGAGCCGTTGCTGCGCGCGCCCACGACCATGTCGTAGGGCCCGATCTGGTCGATCAGCCTGGGAATATCCTGCGGGTCGTGTTGCCCGTCACCATCGATCATAAGAACGATTTCACCGCAGGCATGCCGGATGCCGGTCTTGACGGCTGCACCGTTACCGATGTTGTAGGGGTGTGCGATCACCTTCACTTCTAGATGCTCCATTTGCTGGATGCTGCGATCCTTAGAGCCGTCGTCGATGACGATGATCTCCCAAGGCCGTCCTAGCCTCTTCAGGACGAGGATAAGGCGTTCGAGCAAACCCGTGATCTGCTCTTCTTCGTTGTGGACGGGAACAATGACGCTGACGCTCGCTGTGCGGTAGTCATCATAGAACACCCGTTTTGGACGATCTTCTGCTAAAGGAAGCTCGGCGGCATCTGTCTTCAAATCGCTTGTTGGGCTGGTCAAGTTTTGCTACCGTGAGCCGGGTTCGGCAGTTGGGGACATTACCTTGTGCGGCCCGGATTGTAATCCGGGAAACCCTGAAGAATCAACCTCGAATCCGGAGTATAGGCCATCGAGTGCCATACTTCGCGGCAGACGGAAGTTGATGGCGTCGAAACGCATGCCTGTAACCCTGGAACCTAACACTTGCTGGAGACCAAGAATGCTGTTCGCTCACCGATTTGTCATCTCGGTTCTTCTGTTCTCATTTGTGACTTTGCCAATAATCGGCCAACAGGCCGTCGTCGAAGTCACCGAAGCTGCGCCTTACTTCATCCTGCCAACCCATGATGGCAACACGCTGCGATCTACCAGCCTGAAGGGCAAAGTGGTCGTTCTGGACTTCTTCCAGACCTGGTGCCCGGACTGCCAGAAAAGTAGTCCCGAGTTGGAAAAACTGTACAAGCAGTACAAGGAAAAAGGACTGGTTGTGGTGGGAATCTCGCACGACAGGGAGAAGGCGCTGGTGGTGACGCCTTACGTGAAAAAATACGGATTGACCCATCCGGTCCTGATTGGTGATCTGTCCATCGCCGTGAACTACATTGGCATCACTCCAGAGAAGCCCCAATTCAGTATCCCTTATCTGATTTTGATCGACCGCGAGGGAAACATCGCTGGGCAGTTCGAGCACGGGCGTCACCGTGAAGCCAGCAATATTCAGCTTCTGGAGGAGAGAATCAAGGGACTGCTGTAAGCGGAAACCTGAGGCAGTTGCCAGAGGGGTGGGAGCCGACTCGCACGGCTAGCCGGTTCGCTGTCTTAACTGGATGTGTGCGGGAGAAAAGCAGGTCCTTCTCACGGCTTTTGGTTGGGCTGAACCGAAGCTGCGGGCGAGCCGGTCCCGAAGTAAGCACCATCTGTCTTTACGCCAGTTCGATCCTTCAAACCCTGATAGAGCGCCTCGTACTTCTGTTGCCGAATTCGGTTGTCTACCTCCTGCCTGACCGCTTCCAGCTTCGGCGTTATTCTCGCCTCGACTTTGAGCAGCTCGAACCCGAACGGAGTCTGAAGCACGGGACTCATTTCGCCTGGCTTGAGCGCAAAGATCGCATCCAGCATCGGCGGAGTGATCAGCACGCGAGGGTCCTGGTTTACACGACGCACAGTGCCGAAATCTCCACCCTTACCGGAGGTCATCGGGTCGTCTGAAAACTTGGCGGCCATTTCCTCGAAATCGGCGCCTTCCGAAATCTTCTTACGGATGTCTTCGGCTTTTGCCTTCGCTTGGTCGTCTGTGGGAAGCTGGTCGGAAGGCTTGCCATCGGCATAGAACTGGTTGCTGGACGCAGAGCGAATCACGATCCGCCTCACCTTGGCCTGTTCGAAAGAGGCGAGGTTATCGTTCAGAAACTTCTCCGATTCCGCGTCTGATACTTTTGTTTCCTTCATCAGCTCGTTCTGCATCACATTTGCCAGAAAACTCTCACGAAAAGTATTGAGGCTCAACTTGACATCATCGCGTTCCTGCAAGCGGCGCTTCTCGGCCTCGGCAGATAGCAATTTGTTTCTGACGATGAATTCGGCAAATTGCGCACGTCCTCCAGGGCTCGAAAAAAAACGACGATTCTGAGGCGGCAAGTTGTCCAGCATGCTCTCAACTTCGCTAGCGGTCATTTTCAGGTCGCCGACTGTGATCACGACAGCATCGGGCGAAGTTGCTGGAGGAGATCCCACCGGGGCAGGGGCCTGCGCGAACGGCCGCAGAGCTGAAAACAAGCATACTGCGCAGAAAATAGTAACAATGGAGCGATTCAATTGAGACAAGACGTTTTTCCTCCCAGAAAAATCCTTCTATTCAAGACGCTGCCTAATATAATCTTTTTGGGCCTAAAATTGAACCAGCGTTTGACCCAAAGGAACTGAAAGTAGTACCGAGCCAAACAGTAGGCCTTGCCGCCTCGCCGCGCAGAAAGCCACTCACCGCAGCCTCGTCGCCCTTGATTGGGTTGGAGAATCCTCTTTGGCATTCCACTCTAAACGGAATTCACTGTGGCCTGGCATCGGCGCCCGCACTGACGCGGGCCGGCTGTTTGAGTTCAATTCTGGAGACTCGGAAGTATTGACGATCTTCCTGTTGCTGGCCTCGGTGCCCTACGCAGTCTCGCTGAGACAGAGAGCAATCGGTGGGACCCGATGACCCGGAAGACGCGAGCGAATGTTGATTCAGAGCCACGCAGCCAGGCTTCACGGAAAAGGACTGCCAAGCCATCAGCCTCTCCGTCGCAGGGTAGGGAAGGTGCCGAAACAACTGCTCCTCTATCCTGGTGTTTGCTGTTCTGCCTGATTTTTGCTGGCTACCTCGTGACCCTGAGTGATGGCTACGTCGGCGTGATGAGCGACGGAGTTGTCATGTTTGAGACTGCCATCAGTCTCTACGCGTTCGGTGAACTGAAAATTCCTCCAGCAAACTCAGCAGGCAGCCCAGGAGTTACCGGACCGCCAGAGACCCACGGAAAATACGGCCTCGGGTACTCCTTAGTCGAGATGCTGCCGTTAATGCTGGCCGCACCGGTGGAGAAATTCTTGGGCAGCGGGCGAAGCAGCATCCTTGTTCCCGGTATAAACGCCCTGTTGGCCGCTCTTTCCGCTCTGCTGCTGGCGCTAAGTCTCTCCGAATTGGGTTTAGCATTTCGGGCAGCGGCTTTGGCGGCCGTCGGATTCGCTTTCGGTACCATTATCTGGCCCTATGTTTCCTGCGACTTTAGCGAACCGTTGCAGGCACTAGGTGGCATTCTGGCGTTCTGGTTGTTGCTTTGCGCATTCCGCCGTGAGCCGCGACCCGATCCTCGGTTCTTGCTTCTGGCTGGGTTCGCCCTGGGATTTACCGTGCTGACGAAGGCATTTCTCATACTGTTGCTGCCGGCCTTCTTCCTGTATGTCTGGCTGCGAGCGCGTGCTGAGGAGAGGCTGCGCGGCCTGGGCTGGCTGCTGCTTCCACTGGTGATTTGGGGAGGCATCGTCGCGGCGCTTAATATCCACCGCTTTGGCTCGATGTTTGATTTCGGCTACGGCGAGGAGAGCGGCCGTTTCAGCACACCGCTGTGGACTGGGCTCTACGGGCTGCTGATCAGCCCCAACAAAGGTCTGCTGTTCTACTTGCCACTGTCGGTTCTGGCGCCATGGGGACTTTGGAGAGCCCGCCACACCCGCAGGCCGGAGTGCGTCTTCCTGGCGAGTATTCTTCTCTTGATTCTGATACCCACGGCGAAATGGTGGTCATGGGAAGGAGGGGCTTCCTGGGGGCCCAGGTTGCTCGTGCCAATCGTCCCTTTCCTGGTGCTGGCCGCGGCGCTGCTTCTCGAGGTTCCTGGCCGGGCATGGGCGGCGTTCTCTACCTGCCTGGTTCTCGGCGTGGCAGTAAACCTGATCGCCGTCGTCCTGCACTTCGAGACCTGGAACCGCATCATTTCAGCTTATCCCGGTCGCGTGGCAGTCAACGCGGAGGGAAGACCTGCAGGAGAGTACATCGAGCGAGACGGAAAGCGATGGTTCCCTCCTTCTGTGGCGGCTAACTATGTGCCGGAACTGAGCGGACTATGGGGAAGCGTCCGTCTGCTGGGTCTGTCTTTCTTCAACATCCCCTTCTCCGTGAGCGGCCTGAGCGATCCAAGCGTTTCCCAGCCGTCCGGAGGTGCACAGCCGTTTCAGGTGGATCGATCCTTCATTGCCACCAAGACCCCAGCGTTCACTCAATGGCTTTTTCAGGGACCCCACTTCTGGTATCTGGACTGGTGGCTGGATCATCCGCGACAGTCCCATGTTGCTCATTCGCGCTATGGCCTGTCTATGGGGCATCGCGGGGACTATTATTTGAGCCAGGGCAGGCAGGATCGCGCGCTGGCCTGCTACAGGAAGGCCCAGGAGCTGATGCCCGATCTGGTGGTGCCTGCAGTCAAACTCAGCCAGTTGCAAATGCAAATGGGATCTGTGTCAGAAGCCGAACAGACACTAGTGGAGTTCCTCGCGCGGCACCCACAGGAGGCGCCGGCACGCTTAATGCTCGCTCACGTGTATGACACGGCAGGGAGACCGCATGAGGCTCTGGATCAATACCGTGCCTTCCTGTCGTTTCACCCTGGCCATGAAAGCACGCAGTACGTGACGGAAAGAATTCAGCAGCTGCAGCCGGCGCGATGACTGCAGGGTCATCTGAATCAGCCGGTCTGAACATCCGACTTGCCGCCTATACTCCTGCCTCTGCAGAATTGCCATGGGTGGGTGGTGGTGGAGAGAAACGGAGGTAACTATGATGCTGGGAGCGCCTGTTCAAGGCTCGATCCGAGTCTTTCTTGAGTCCAAGATGCAGAACTATCAGACGCGGTTCCTGGTTGGCGTGACTCCGCCGGAGTTTCGACAGCACATTGAGACTCTCTTGACTGTGAAAGACGGGAGCATGGAAGGCTTTGTGGATTCGTCAATGCAGCGAGACTTATCGGTCAAGTTCCACTGGGGACACAATCATGACTTTGGGGACTTTGAGGTCCAGGGAAGGATGGGGACTCGGCACATCGATCTGCTGGCTGCCTTCATCGATCAGTTTCGTGCACTCCCGGCTGATCTGACGGGCAAGCGAATCCTGGATATTGGCTGCTGGACCGGAGGCACGAGCCTGCTGCTGTGTGCGCTGGGGGCAGAGGTTCTCGCAATCGAGGAAGTAAAGAAGTATTCGGAGGCTGTGGCCTATCTGAAACAATCCTTCGGCCTCAGCCGGCTGGAGGTGCGGCACACCTCGCTTTTCGATTGCACCACGCCGGAGTTTCAGGATGCCTTCGATTTCGTGCTGTTTGCGGGCGTGATCTACCATGTCACAGACCCCGTGCTGGCGCTGCGCATTACTTTCAACTGTCTGAGAGACGGAGGCAGGTGTCTCGTGGAGACCTACGCTCACGATTCCAAGCTGCGGTTGCTGGAATACCAGGGTCCCGCGGTTTTGGGGCCGGGCTCTGAACAACAGTTGAATCGCGGTGGATGGAACTGGTTTGTGCCATCACCAGGGGCACTTTCACAAATGATGGAGGACGTTGGATTCCAGGATGTTGTTGCCAGCCAGGTCGTTAACAGCCGAGCCTTTGCCGTGGGAACGCGGCGGCGTCACATCGATTTCATGCGGGCCGGGCTCTCCGCGCGGCATACTCGTTAGTGTGCTTGGTAGAAGTACAGACTGAGCCCCAGGCAGATTCTTCTTTTCGGCCGACAAACAGGATTCTTTCGCACTTCCCCTGTCATTTTGCTGGCTCAGCGGGTGAAGGGATCTTGTTCACTCCGGAGAGAGCCGCTACTTTGTAGCATTCGGCCAAGGTCGGATAGTTGAAGACGGTATTCAAGAAATAGTCGAGCCCGCCGCCAAAACTCAGCACTGCCTGGCCAATGTGGACCAGTTCCGCCGCTCCTTCACCCATGATATGCACTCCGAGAAGTTGCTTGGTGTGGCGGTGGAAAAGCAATTTGAGCAGTCCGTGCTGGTCGCCGATGATGTTTCCCCGAGCGATTTCGCGGTAGCGCGCGACGCCCACTTCGTAGGGAACCCCTTCTTGCGTCAGCTGGTCTTCATTCTGTCCAACATAAGAAATTTCGGGAATGGTGTAGATGCCATAGGGAAACAGGTTGGAAGTGCTCGTGCAGGGCAAGCCGAAGGCATGGCAAACCGCCATGCGGCCCTGCATCATGGAGACTGATGCCAGGCTGGGAAACCCGATCACGTCGCCAACGGCATAGCAGTGTTTTGCAGAGGTTTGGTAGCTCTCGTTGACCGGTATCCGTCCACGTTTGTCGGCCTTCAATCCGGCCGCGTCGAGATTAAGGCTGCCGGTGTTCCCTTGACGGCCCACGGCATAGAGCAGCGCATGCGCGTGGATCTCTTTGCGGCTTTTCAGCTCGGCAACCACCATGCCTTCGCCGTTCTTGCGCACGCTGACAAACTCCTCGCGAAAGCGAAAGGTGATGCCCATGTCACGCATGTGATAACGCAGGGCCTCAACAATTTCGGAGTCTACAAACTCCAGCATGCTCTCGCGCGCCTCGACTAGGGTGGTGTGGATTCCCAAAGCCGCCGTCATACAGGCATATTCCACACCGATGACGCCCGCGCCCACAATGGTGATGGACTTCGGCAGGTTCGCGATGCAGAGAAACATGTCTGAGTCAACGATGGCAGAACCGTCAAAAGGAATTTGGTCGGAGTGAGCTGGCGAGGTGCCGGTCGCAATGACGATGACCTCGCTGGAGCAGACTTCTTTCTCCTCTTGCCGCTCCACCAGAATCCTATGCTCGTCAAGGAATGATGCGCCACCCGTCAGCAGATCAACATGGTTGCGCTGAAGCTGGGCGCGAAAAACTTCGGTCTCCATTTTGATGACGTGACTCGTGCGGTAGCGCAGATCGTCCATGGTGATGTCACGCTTGACCGAATAACTCATTCCGTAAATGGCTTTTTGGCGCAGTCCCGTCAGGTAGATAATGGCTTCTCGCAGCGTCTTGCTCGGAATAGTCCCGGTGTTGAGGCAGACGCCCCCTAACACCAGTTTCTTCTCGACGATGGCGACCTTCTTGCCGAGCTTGGCCGCCTGGATGGCAGCATGATGCCCGGCCGGACCACTCCCGATGACGATGACTTCGTAGTTTTTCATGGGCTGTGCCTCATTCCAGATCCTTATCGGCCAAGCTGGCAAATCACATAACGCCTTGAGCCCTCACCCTACTTTGGCTCCAGCCGGCCGGAGCCGGTGCTTGCCCAGAAACTTCACCAGGCTGACAAGATGATGCCGCCTTGCCAGAATCGCTCCTGGCCGTGCACTCTCGCGGCGGTGTTGGTGAATCATAACAGCAGCCGGTTCGTAGAGCACTTTCCAGCCCGATTGGCGCATGCGGAGGCAGAGATCGACGTCTTCAAAGTAAAGGAAGAACCGTTCGTCGAAGAGATCACGGCCGGGTACCGCCGCACGACGGACGAGCATGGCCGCTCCCAATCCCCAGTCCACTGCCGTCAGCGAGCTGTGGTCCCAGTCATACATGAGGTGGGTCTTCACAACCGGATGACCGCGAAACAAGGGTTTCCAAGGCCCGCGCCGCATCAACAGAGAGGAATACGAATAGAACCGCCGGCAGGAATACTGCAACACTCCGTCGGGATAACGCAGCTGCGGCAAAGCGATTCCCGCATCGGGGTGGCATTCCAGGGCGCGAATCAGACTCTCGACTGAACCGGGCTGAACCCGGACGTCAGGATTCAGGAACAGAACGAAATCGCCCGAGGATTGCTGGTAGCCGGCGTTTGCCGCTGCTCCGAAGCCAAGATTCGAAGCATTCTGAATCACGCGGGTCGAAGGCCAGTCGCAAGTCTTCACCAGCCGCAAATCTGAGGCTGAGTCATTGTTGACAATCAGGATCTCGAAGCCGCCCCGCTTGACTGACCGAAGTAGAGCGTCGAGCGCAGAGATCAAAAGAGCGCCAGACCGATAGTTGACGAAGACGACTGAGAGCCGGCTCATTGGAAAAGTTCTGCGTGCAACTGCTCATAAGCTTCTGTGAACCGGCCGACGTTGAAGTCCTCTTCCACGCGGGCTCGGCCCGCTCTGCCCAGTTCTGCTCGCAAAGCCGGGTTGCGCAAGAGGGTAACGACTCCTCGGCCGAACTCTTCGGCATTGCTGGCGATCCAGAGTTCACGCCCGTGAGTGAAGGGATACCCCTCCACCGCGCGGCGTGTCGCTACTACGGCTTTACCCATAGCCAATGCTTCCAGAATCTTCCCCCGCAAACCGGCTCCCGTAACAATCGGCGCGATGAACACCGCGTGCCTCTGAAGGTGTGGCCGCAGGTCTGGCACAGAATCGGTGAACGTGACTGCACCTTTTTGGCTGTAAGCCAGGATTCCCGGTGGAGCATAGCGACCGATAATGTTCGCTCTTACATCCGGAACAGCCTGGGCAACCGAAGGCCAGACCTTGCGGAAGAAGTAATGCAGTGCCTCAACATTGGGCGGGTGTTTGAAATATCCCACGAAAATGACGCTGTTTGGTAGTTCGGCGCCGTTCGCAGCGGGCCGAAAATAGTTGGTGTCAATGCCTGTGCGGGCCAGCCGCGGAGCGGGAATATTTAGTCGATTCTGCAAATAATCGCGGTCGACTTCGGAAAGGGCCACAACGGTCTTGACCTTGCGGCAGATTCTCCTTTCGTAAGCCCGCGTTAGCCGCCACTTAAGAAAGCCTGTCATCTTCCCCATGAGGCCAGACGCAGCGTGAAAGTATCTCTCCCGGGTCAAACTCAGCACCTCGTGATGGGTCAGCAAGCTGGGCAGGCTGCGAAGATTCGGGATGAAATTGAGGGTATGCAGGTACTCACATTGCACCAGGTCATAGTCTTCCTTCTTGAGTTGGTTGAGCACTTCCTTTCGCATCAAGAGGCAAGCATGGATCACGGCGAACATCTTGGAGAAGAGAAACGAACTCTTCAGCTCTTCGCTGTAGGGATACAGCGTGACGGTTTTAACCTCTTTACAAAACTTCCGAAGATACTCGGCTTGCGGCTCCTCCTGGTCTGTTTCCATGAACGAGAGCAGTGTGATCTCGTGATGCATCGACAGACCCTCGATGAGGTTGACCAGTATCCACGAGCCGTCAATGCCCCGTTTTGGCAGACGTTTCGAAATGATGAGAATCTTCCTTGGAGTGGCTCCGGCTGAGCCGTTCAGCGCATACTTGTGGCGGTAGAGAAACCAAGTATCGATGGCAGCCAGGGCTTCTTCATCGCTCAGCCGGGAACGGCTCCGCATCCAGAGACGATTCCAGACAATGCCAGGCGCTCTGAGCAAAGCACCCAGCAATGAGCGCAGAATCGCAAAGCGGCCGCGACTGAGGTCCAGCAGGATTCGCAGAGGCAGTTGGGCAAGGTGCTTGAGGAACAGGCGGGGTGAGGTGACATTCCGCCAAAGCAGAATGAAGAGATTGCGGGAGATCAGGTAGTCGATGCGCCGATTCCCGAGTTGCGTGGCGTTGGTGCTTCGGTGCTTGTGAACCACTTTGCTGGCAGGACAAAAGAGCACGCGATAGCCCGCTTTCCAGGCTCGATAGGAGAGATCGGCATCCTCGACGTAGCCGGGATAGTAGATCTCGTCGAAGCCACCCAGGGCGAGAAAGCTCTCGCGGTTATAGGCGCTCGATCCACCCCCGGCATAGAAGACCGGAACGTAGCCCCGCTTCTCATCCCATTCGCCTGGTTGTGTATGGCCTACGTGCACGCATCCAAACACGAGCATGCCAAACGTCTTGCCGGTCTCCTCACGCGTCTTGGATTGATCGTAGTTGAAGATCTGCGAGGTAACGGCAAAAACGTCTGGTTGGCTGAATCCCTTCAGCAAAGGGCCCAGAAAGTGGGGATCGACAATGACATCGTTGTTCAATAGCACGACGATCTCATTGCGCGCGCATTTCACGGCAACGTTGTTGCCTCGGCAGAAACGGTAGTTCCTGTCGAGTTCGACGAGGCGCACTTGTGGATACCGCATTCGCACGTAGTCCTGGGAACCATCGGTGCTGCCGTTGTCAGCGAGAATGATTTCGTGATTTCCACCTTCCACTTCGACAGCCCGGATCACTGCATCCAGGCATTCACCCAGGAGATTCTTCCCGTTCCAGGAGAGAACAATAATAGAAGCTCTCCGAGAACGCGTGCCCATCGACGAAGAACGGCTCGGCGACTTGCGGCGGAAGGTGACAAGCTGGTCGTAAAAATCGGAGAGATGACGGACCAAATACTTCTTGTGAAAATGGTGCAACGCCAGCAGCCGTCCCTGGTATCCCATGAGCCGGCGTCGTTCCGGATCCTGTAAAATCTCGATCACAGCCTGAGAGACAGCCGAGGGATCCGCCGGCGGGATCAGCAGGCCCGTGAGTTCGTGCAACACAGCTTCGGGCGTGCCGCTGACGCGAGTCGCAACTACAGGCAGACCGACGGCCATCGCCTCCAGCACGCTCAATGGAAGTCCTTCGAATATCGAGGTCAGCAGGAATAAATCCATGGCTGAAAGCACATGCGCGATGTCCTGCCGTTCACCAGCGAACAACACTCGTCCCTCAAGGCCCATGTCCCGAACCCGCTGCGAGATGCGTTCGCGCACGGGACCCTCGCCCACAAGCAAAAACCGCGCATCCGGAACGGCATCCAGGATGGCGGGAATGGCCTCGAGGGTGTACTGGTGGCCCTTTTGGAAACTAAAGCGGGCCACCGATCCTACCAGCAGCTCATTCTCCGCGACCCCGAACTCTTGGCGCACCCGGTGCCGGCCTTCCGCTGAAAACCGGTATTTGCCTACGTCAATGCAATTGCGGATTAGTTTGATACGGATGGGGTCGATTCTGTAGTCTCTCACCAGCAGCCGCTTGGTTGCGTGTGAAACGGCAACGGTGTAGTGAAGACAGAACGTCATGATCTTCTTGACGAGCTTCTTCGTGCCGATGCCTGCCCGTTTGCCGGAAGCCAGTTCGAAGGCCAGATGTTCCGTCGCCAGCCGCCAGGGCACTCGCGCGCAGAACGCAGCTATCATTGGGAAAAAACACCCGAATGAGTTGTTCAGATTGAAATGGACAATCGACGGGCGCTCCCGAAGGAAGTAGCGCAAGGGACCCAAAAAGTTGCTCAGGGGCGAAGGACTGTGGGTTTCCAGATAGTCGACCGGGATGTTCTGCTGCTGAAAGAACTCAGCGAGCGGCCGGATCGCAGGCCGCGGAGAGACGACGACTCTCGCCTGATGCCGGTTGCGGTCCAGCTCGGGGATGAGGAGTTTGAGATACTCTTCCGCGCCTCCCAGGAAAATCGCGTCGGAGAAGTAAACGATCTTTTGAGGGCCATCCATCCAGTTTGCCCTTCCCTGCTGAGGCGCAACAGCCTGGCAGGTCTGTTGCTGGTGAGAGCCAGCGGCAGTATAGCTTAGGCGATTCCAGGGGAGCAACCCGGGAGGCCGCCATCCGAAAGGATGCGTGTTATCAGAAGGCAAGAGCGTGGGAGGCGTTCCACCAAAACGGCGATAGGCCGCTGGGGGTTGAGGAAAAAGCCTTCAGCCCAAGACGCCACTCCGGTTCAGAATGGCCGCAGACCCTCGACTTGCCTGGGTGTGTCCCGAAGACATTGAGAGCTGCTTGCACAAATGGAGAAAATCGTCCCTCCTCCTGCTCCTCCCACACTGCAGCCCGGCCAAGTTGGCGCCAGGACCATGCAGGGCGCCTCTCTCATGGTGCTTCGCACTCTGGTGCTCTACCCGGTTGGGTTCACCGGAGAGGTGCTGCTGGCACGCTTGCTGGCTCCAGAGGACTTCGGCGTGTATGCCCTGGCGAGTTTTGTGACCGTCACCCTGGCCGGTGTGCTTGAAGTAGGCCTGGCGGCCTCGCTTATCCAACGCCCCCAGGAGCCCTCAGACGAAGAATATCAGACGTTGTTCACGCTGCAGTTCCTGGGCATCACTGTCCTCGTCCTCCTCATCTTCCTGGCAGCCCCGTTTACCTTTCCGTTGCTGAACCTGGATGCTGATGTTCGCTGGACGCTGCTGGCTCTGCTCCTCTGCCCGTGGATCAGCAGTCTCGGAACCATGTCTTGTGTGAAGCTGGAGCGGGAGCTGCGCTACCCGGTGTTCGCCCGCATGGACGTCCTGCGCGGGCTGTCCTATGTGGGCACCGCCGTGGCTTTGGCCTACGCCGGCGCCCGCGCCTGGAGCTTCGCCGTTGCGATTATCCTGAGCACCCTGGTGAAGGCGTGTGTCGCCTTCCGGGCAGCCCCGTGGCCGGTGAGGTTCCGCTTGAGGCTGGCAGGAATGGGCCAATCGCTCCGGTTTGGAGCACTGTTCCAGCTCTCAACATTGACCTCACTGTTCCGCGACCACATCGGCGTCGTGCTGGGTGGGCCTTTGTTCGGCGTTCAATCTGTAGGCTATTTGAACTGGGCCAAGAACACGACCTACTACTCCAGCCAGATATTCACGCAGGTCGTCTCGCGCGTAGCGTTCCCTTCCATCTCACGCGTGCAAAATGACCCCGCTGCAGTGAAGGGGATGACAGAGATTCTGCTGAAGTACGTCAATCTCTTCACCTTTCCTGTCATCTGCCTCTTTGCTGCATTGATCCCGGAGTTCGTTGCGGTCTTCTATACCAACCAGTGGGCGCCAGCCATTGCGGCTTTCTATTGGTATTCGGTGCGGATGGTAGGATCGAACATCACGACGCTTTATATTAGCGTGCTGAACGCAGTGGGGAGTGTCCGCCTCTCGCTGCGGATCCTCATCTGGTGGACCGTAGCTGACTGGCTGCTGGCACTGGCACTCTGCCCGATCTTTGGCTTCACCGGTATTGCCATCGCCTACGGACTCAGTGTGTTCCCGATTTCGATATGGCTAGTCGTGGAACTGAATCGCATGGCCCGCCTGGACTTGTGGCGCAGTTTGTTGCAACCGCTGGCCCTCAGCACCACCGCTGGCGCGCTGGTTTGGATGATCAAACCGTGGTTTGCCGCTTCCTGGCTCTCAATCGTGTTTTTGGGAACCGTCGGGGTGCTGGCTTTCCTCGTGCCGCTGCTGCTGCTCGAGAGGAAAACTTTGCTGTCTGAGGGGAGAATATTCCTGCAGTCGGTCCTCAAGGGCCGCGGCGGACTGGAATCCTCGCCTTAGACTTTGGACGTCGGGCTGTTTCCCGGCCTATTTCAAGGCCAGGGGCCGCATCGCAAACCCAGCGACGCTTCCCTTGATCTTGTTGGTGGTGGCGACATAACAGAACTCGTAAGCTTTGTCGCGCGCGAGTTCCTCGAGATTGTGAAACTCGCCGATGTGCACTCCCTGCTGGACCAGCAGATACTCGTGAACTGGATTGAAACTCGTGCTGCCGGTAGGAGCCGGGCTCACTTCGAGGCCTGAAGTGTCGGAACCAACCAGGATGGCGCCCTTCTGCTCCGCAAGCCAGCGGGCCGATTCCAGGTTGATACCGGCAGAATCGTGAGCGCGGATCTTTTCGTGATCAGCGCCCGTCTCTCCCCAATAACGCAGCGTCCCAGTGCGGATGAAGACCGCATCGCCGGGACGAATATCGACTTTCTCCCACTCCAGAGTCTTCTTTAGATCGTCGATTGTGATTGCCGTGTTGCCTCTGAGCGCCTCGACTTTCTTGAAGCCTGCCACATCCACCAAAACAGCGCGCAGGACCACAGGCGGGATGGTTGTGGCGTCGGTTTTGCGAATGCCCCAGTTGCCGCCCCAGTCGGCCTCCTTGAAGCCGTTGTACCAGTGATTGTCGTCGCCGGTTGTGATGTGCCCCAGACCGTCAATTTGTGTTGCCACGTTGTCGTTAATGAACAGCGCCGAGCTGTGCCAGGCCAAACCGGCCTTGTTAGCAGCCGGCAATGTGAACTCGAGATCTTTCTGACGCTTGACCCCTTCCGGCGTCCGAAACGAGAGTACCTCAGCTGGAGAGTGTCCGGGCCACTTGAAGGACGTACGATCGTAGGTAACGCCCAAATCGTAGACTTTGCCCTGTTTGACGAGCGACAAGGCTTCCAGAACCATCCGCGGTGTGACGGCATTCAGCGAGCCAACCTCGTCGCCCTTCCCCCAAATCCATCCCCAGCCTTGGCCCTGTTTCCAGCCTTTCAAGGGAGGAGAATCCTGAGCCTGCAAGGTGAAAGCAGCCTCGACGAATACGAAAGCGAGAGAGAGGGCAGCAATCCGAGAGCTTCTGAAACAGGTCGACATGACGCTCCTTTCAGCGGTTTGATGAGTTTTCCAGCCATCAAGAGGAAGTCGAATATTACCACAGGCGGAAGCCCATTCGCTTTGAAGGTAGGCAAGGCCTGTTGGGGGGTGCCGAGAGGATCGTTGGCTGGCATTGCCATCTGTACCGCAGCGCCAGGCGCAGCCGCCGACTTGTTGACAGCCAGGTACAACCCGAACGCGGAGGTTTTGCAGAACCAAATATGCAACCGCAGTTGCGAACAGCATACTGCGTCAGCGAGAGCGCAACCTCCTCAACTAAGTTTGCATTATCCCACCGATCTTCATCGTTGGAGAACGACTGATGTCTCCGCACGAATGCGTATTTCTGCGTTCTCCAGCGTTGTATAATCCCAGCCCGCGAAGGATACATTGCCAACGGAGACAGGATGAAAACCAAGGAAGCCATCGAACAGGAAATGCATTCGCTCGGCTGGTGGTATCAGCACTTCGAGTTCCCGAACGGCTTGCGCACCGGCAGTGGTCAAGAACCCGGTTATGACGCCAACGCCCGGTGGAACTTCATCGCCCCGTTTGTTCCGGAAGATCTGACTGGCAAGACAGTTCTCGACCTGGGGGGGAATGCCGGGTTCTTCTCAATCCAGATGAAACTGCGGGGCGCCAGCAGGTGCACTCTGGTCGATCCGTTCGTGGAGTTCAACCGGCAAGCACGGTTCGCAGCGGAGCAGTTTAACGTGGAACTGGAAGTCATTAATGAAGACGCCCACACTTACTGCCTCACAACTGATGAGCGCTTTGACTATGTCATATTTCTCGGTCTCCTTTACCACTTGAAATACCCCGGGCTGGTCCTTGATCGGCTTGCCGAGATGACCCGAAAGCGCATCTACATCCAGTCCTTCATCATCGGGACGGAAGCTGACCGGTACCAGGAGAAATCCAACTACCAACGCGCGTTGGACGATCCGCTCCTGGAAGATCCGGCCTATCCCAAGCTGATGTTCGTGGAGAAGCTGTACAACGGCGACGCGACCAACTGGTGGTTCCCAAACTACTCCGCGCTGGCAGCCTTGGTGCGCAGCGCTGGATTGAAGGTTATTGAGCGGCCCCATCCTCAAATCATTGTTGCGGAGCCCGAAGTTCATTTTGGCAAAGTCGTCTACTCCAAGCTTGTCTTCCCGAGATATGGCAAGAAAGACGCGGCTCTCTATCCAGGGGAGCAGCAGTACGAGCCGGAGCTGTGGGCGGAACTAATCCGGCGTTGCGAAGAAAAGAAGAAGCCGGAATGACCGAGGGGGTCTCTTCTCTTTCATGGAAACTCTGGGCCCTTGCGGCTTTGCTGGCTTTCGCAGCGGCGCTGAGAATCGTTGCAGCCTACCCACGCCTGAGTCAGACATACGATGAACCAGCCCACATCGCTTGTGGCATGGAATGGCTTGCCCAGGGCACTTATCATCTAGAGCGACAACATCCTCCGATGGCACGTCTCGGCATCCTACCGTTCTTCCTGATTCTGATTGTTGCGCTGACGCTCTGGACGGGTCTCCACTACGGCCAAGGCGCGGCGGTAGCGTCGGTTCTGCTTTTCTCCACTCTGCCGCCCGTCCTGGCTCATTCAGGCCTGGCTACAACAGACATTCCAGTGACCGCTGCGCTCTGCGTGAGTCTGGTTCTGCTTTGGCGCTGGCTGAACCATGCTTCAGCGGGCAATTCCGTTCTTCTGGGACTCAGTGCTGGCGTGGCGTTCCTAACCAAGTTCTCGGCACTGCTTTTCTTACCGGTTTGCGCGGCTGCCAGCGTTTGGCTGCTGCGTGATCGGACACGGGCAGGCCCACCGCGACCGCTGTTGAAGAATCTGTCGGCGTTGATGGTGGTTGCGGCCGCAGCCAGCTTCGTTGTGTTTGCTACTTACCGTTTCTCCTTCGTACCCTTTCACTCCCCAGTTGCGGGTCCTTACAAGTTTGTCGATCGTCTGGCCGGCAGCGCTAGCATGGTTCATGATGCCGCTTACTCGCTCCTGGCGATTCCCGTGCCGGCCCCGGACTTCTTCGAGGGCATTGCGGAAGTCTGGAGCCATGCGCGCGCGGGCCACCGCGTCCCCTTTTTAGGAAAAGTCTGGGAAAGTGCGCCCTGGTACTTCTTCCCCGTCACGCTGGCGGTCAAGACTCCGCTGCCCTTTCTGATTCTTGCTGGACTGGGAACGTTTCTGCTTTGCGGCAAAGATTCGAACTTAAGGGCTGCCGCTCGTTTGCCTGCCAGCTCCAGCGGGCGGCCGACACATGCTGACCTGCTGCTGGCTCCTGTATGCGCCGCCGTGATTCTCGCGGTCTCGATGTGCAGCCCGATAGGCGTTGGCGTGCGGCACATTCTACCAGTGTACTTCTTTCTTGCTGTGCCAGCCGGACGCGCCGCCGCTAGGCTCGCTTCCCGGGCAAGAGGAGGCCGGGTGGCGTTGATCTTTCTCCTCGCGTGGCAGGTAGTGGCTTCCGTCCGAGCGCATCCGAACACTCTCGCGTATTTTAATGAACTCGCCGGCGCCGATCCTGAGAACATCGTGGGCGAGTCGGACCTGGATTGGGGACAAGACCTGCCTCAGTTGGAGGAGATCCTGCATGGTCTCGGGGTTCGCGAGTTTTCTATCGCCTATTTCGGCAGCGCCGACCTGTCGCGTCACGGGCTGTCCAGTTTTCGGCTGCTGCAGCCGCGCCAGCGCACCACGGGCTGGGTTGCTGTCAGTGTCCGCCACTTGATTGACGACTTCAGCCAGACGCCCCCTTACGACGGTTATGGCTGGCTGCGGGAGTACCAGCCGGTTGCCGTAGCGGGAAAGACAATTCGTCTGTACTTTGTTCCCGGCAAGGAGGCGGTGGGGCACCCATCTACTGCGGACGAAGTGCTCCCGCGTGTCCCGAGTGCTCGCCTGTGACTCCAAATCTCGTCGACACTTTCGGCAAACTGGACGAGCGCAGTTTCCGACGCCGTCTGTATGCGTCCGTCGCTTTGGCTTTTTTCCTCCTTGCACTGCTGACGCGGACGGCTTTCTTCACCAAACCCGCAAACTTCATCGTTTCCGACGCCCTCGCCTACTACGTTTACCTGCCGATGCTGATCATCGACCACACCGTGGATCCCAAGAACCAGGTAGAGAAATACTTCCCGAAGCTGCACTGGGTCATTGACGTCCGCAAGAAAACCGAACTGGGAGCCGTTCATAACAAGTATCCCATCGGCTTTGCGCTAACGCTGGCTCCAGCGTTCCTCGGAGCCCACGTAGTTTCGAAGGCCCTTTTTTCAGTATCGGGCAGCGTCACCTGGTTTCCTAACGGCTACACAGGGGCTTACCAGATCATTGGTTTGCTGTGGATCATGTCGTTGGGGCTGTGCTCCATGATCTGGCTCGACCGCATGCTGGTAACTCACCTTCAGATCAATGGCGCGGCCGCCGGTTTCTCAATCCTGGCCTTCTGGATCGGCACTCACTATGCCTACTACTACTTTCGAGAGCCCTTCATGGTGCACGTCGTTTCAACCTTTTGGGTCTGTGCTGTGGTCTGTCTTGCAGGCGTCGTATTGAATCAAATGGAGCGGGAGCGGCTGCCAGCAGGCAAGATCTGGCTTCTGGCATTTTCTGCAGCTATGGCTATTCTATGCCGGCCAACGAATGTTTTTGTTCTTCCGTTTTTCTTCCACCTGGGTGCCAAGGCGGTTAAGACAGGACTGCTGCCCAGACTTGTTAAACTTGCCCCTCTCTGGCTCACAGCTTTCTTGCCGTGGTTGTGCCAGATGGCCCTGTGGCTAAAGACGACGGGTCACCTCCTTCACTACAGCTATGTGGACGAGCGGTTCCACTGGATGCGCCCTGCGCTCTGGCAGACGTTGTTTTCGTCCCGCCATGGCCTGTTCTTCTGGTCACCGGTGCTGTTGTTATCCGTGTTCGGAATTGCAATGTCACTCAGACTCTTGAATAGACGGTCACACTCATTCTTGGTTTGTCACACAGCTGCTGCCTGTCTGCTCTGGTACCTGAACAGCTGCTGGCACCAGTGGTGGTTTGGAGATGCATTCGGCGCCAGGGCGTTTTTGGAGCTCTCAGGTTTTTTTGTGACGGGGCTGGCGCTATTCGGCGAAAGGGCCTGTTTGTGGGCGCGAAAGTATCAGATCGTCCTGGTTGTGGCGGTCACGGGCTGCCTAGTCTACAACTACATGCTGATGGCTCTTTACGTGTTTCAGCGCGTCTCCCGATCGGACTATCTGTTTCGTTGATTCTTAGCGCGGAGGCGAAGATCAGAGCAGCTGGAGAACAGCCTAAGGCAAACGCAGGAATGCGTCGTAGTAGCTCTTCTGATAGATCCCGACGATCAGGAAATCACCGCGGTTGACGTGGTGGATGGAAGACACTTCGCCAATCAGGGAGCCCATCTCCGACAGCTCTGGCTTGCCTGAGTGGAACGCCACTACAGACTGCGCAAACACGGTTCGCAAGCCTTTGAGATCAGCGTTGAGCCGCTTTTCGAAGTATCCCAGAAAGGCCTCTCCCATTGTTTTGCTTTCTGTCGATGCCGGAACTTTGATCTCGAGTGTGACTGCCTGAGGGCAATCGCGAGTCTGAAGATCGGCTTTGGTGTAGTGATACTTGAGGGAGGCGCTGAACTCAAACTTGGCGTCGGCCCAGATTTCCCAGTCGAGGAGGCTCTTGTCGCTGGGCTTCCCGCTGAAGAAAGCAAGCCGCGAGAACGACGGCATGCTCAGCAGTTCGTGCGCATCGGGGAAGGGATTGCCTGAACACTGTGAGGGATCGTAGCGAGTCGAGCAAGCAAATTGGCCGAGGCAGACAACGATCAGAAAGAGGCTTCTCAGCTTCATGATTCAACCGTGGGGAATACCAGCCTGGACACACGGCAGGCTCGAACGCCTCCGGCTCATCGGAAGCGGATCGCCTCCAGCCGGAAACTGAGACGCCGTACTTCGTCTTCATTCACGTTCTCAGCAAAGGCTGGAAAGCCAGATTTCGGCACGATCTGAATCTCAGTCACAGATTCCTTCGCCGCGGTCTTCTCTACGGGAAACGTGGCGGTGAAGGTACCTGGCTTCACTGCGCGAGCCGGAAATGGCTGGCCATTGATCTTCACTTCAAACTCCAGCGGATACTGATAGCCCGGGACGCCCGGGAGCGACAGACTCACCTCAGCGCTGCGGCTGTCCAGAGGCATGGGCAAAGCAATGGACAAGCTTTGCCGCACCCACTGGTCGGCCATGAGGCCATTAAAGCTCCAGCTTTCATCGAACAGTGAACTCCCTTGAAACTCATAACTAGAAGCCTTGGGAAGAGACGCTTCGGGAGGGTACACCCGGATATCTGAAGCCAGGATGTTCAGCTTCCGATAGTCCCCGGGGATGTCTCTGTTCCAGAGCCGCGCAGTTCGCGGAATGGGCCGCACCTGCTCTTTCACCTTAATCACCAGCAACTCCACTTGTCCCGTGGGATAAAACGGCTTCGAGACCACCTTGGCGCCACCTTCAATCTCCACGTCGTCAAACTTCTGGCCGTTGTGCCAGAGTTCGAGGGCCCTCTTCTTTTGCGGATAGCCCAAGCCTACCAAAGCGACAAAGGAAAGGCGGTAAGGCGCATTGGGCCGGGAGGCTCGCAGCATGTAAAGCTCGCCGCCCTCGCCAGACCAGCGGTAGCGCTTGGGCCACCAGTTATTCAGATTTGTCTTGGGATACTCCAGCCGGTACCAGCCGCGTCCCGTGTAGATAAAATCCTTGCAGTCGTCGGCCTGAAAAAAGCGAAAGGTTTTGTCTTGAAAAATTGGCGCTGGCAATTCCTGCTCAACGATCTCATGGTTCAAGTGGGCGGGGCTGGTCGTGAGAATGTACTGGTCTGTAGCCCCGTGGAAGAACATGTTTCGGTCGACGCGAACGTTTCCGTAGTAGTCCACGACACGGCGGGTAATCACATCGGGCAGGTTCTCATCATCGCCCGGAATGAGATAGTGGCTCAGCCAGGACAGTTTGAAATTGCGAAGATAATAGCTGACCCACTCATGCTGGATGGCGTCGCCAAACCCGATGCCAATGGATTCACCAGGTTTCACGATCTTCGCGATTCTTTGTTCCAGAGACAGATAGTCGGTGTTGCCCGACATCTCGTAGTTGTTGACGATGAACCCATTGACTGGGTCCTTCCCGAGGCTCAGCGCCGTGAGCCGGACCGTGGAAATCAGATTTGCCACCAACAGAATGCACAGTACGGTGAAGACCACAGCGGGCACGCGCGGAGCCGGTACCGACTTTCGCTTTCGCAGCTCCCGCCACGTCCAGTCTAGTCCGTAGCCAAGCGGCAGAACGTAGATGTACTGCAGCCAGGAACTCATCTTGAAGACAGCATAGCCGTACTGCCGCTGGAAGGTGTAGAGGAACCACACTGCCCCGTAGATGAGGACACATGAAAGCCCGAAGCAGACATAGGTCCGGTTCTTTTCCTCACGCACCCACTGTCTGAAAATTACCAGGAGCGACGCCGCGGTCAAGACCGTCAAAACGGTCATGACAACCAGCACACCATTTGTGCCGAACCACCGTTGTGGATACGACGCGGCGACGGGATAACTGACCAAGCCGAAGAAAGTGGGAAAGAAGCGCTCAGTGAGAAAATCGAGGAAATACTGTCCTTGCAGAGTCTGTCCAACAATCTTCGCCCAGCCGACAAGCGAGGACGAAAGAAAACCCAGAAGGCCCAGGTTCAGGAACAGCGTGCCCAGAAGCACAGCCGCCGCCAGCCTTAAAGCCGCCAGGATTTTTAGTTCGCCCCGCAGGATTTGAACAAGAGCCAGCGCCCCTGCGGGCGCCAGAGCGTAAGGCAGCATGCCTGTGTACATCGCGAACAGGCCGTTCAGCATCAGGGTTGCCAGCAGCACAACCCGCCATGAGGGTTTCGTGACGAGCAAAAAGGCAAGGGTCAAGACCATCGGCAGCACGCCCAGGCCCGAGTTCTGCCCGACGTAAAAGTAGATGAAGCTCATGGTAACGCAGCCGCTGATGCCCGACCAGGCACTGGCCAGCCAGGCTGCTCGCAAGTTGAAGCCGAAGGCAATCCGGGCCATGAAGTAAACGGAAAGCGGCAGGCAAAACATGAACAAGCCGATTGAAAGCGTCAGCGCAGTGCGTGTCGCAACAGGCAGCAGGAGCTCGACCAACAGCACAAAGTAGCCGCTCGAGAAGCGGGCCGATTTCGAGAGATTTCCAGCCAGAGTCTCAAAATAGGAGTAACTGTTCTGATGAGGAATCGTTTGCGCATTGAGGGAATTCGTCTTTAGGTGATGGAGGTCAAAAAAAGTCGCGATATAGTCGGGATTAACTGCAGCCAGATAGGTTTCAGCACCGACGTAAAACAGGGGCCACAAGACAAAGACCAGCATCGGCAGCGACAGTAGAAATGGAGAGGCGAGCTCTTTCTTCCACGACTCGGAAGGGACGCGCCGATGCATCAAAAAGCCGGGCACAGCCAACCCCACAAGCAAGCCGAGGCTCAGCCAAGCTGCCGCATTGCCAGAGAGGTTGAAGGACCCGGAAAGCGTAAAGGTCAACCAGGAGAAGATGCAGTAACCTGCTGGGGGCATGATCACCCAGCCAAATTCCTCCTGGTATTTGCTGGGAAGCAGCAGCCGCACCGTCCCATAACCGCAAACAAACGCCAGTATCAGGACAGCGGCGAAAAGGACAACGGTCTCCAAGAGGATCATCATCGGTTCGACAGGCCACGCCTCCAAAGCTCCAGACAGAGCACTCCCCAGACCTGGCGTCCGAAGGGCTGCTCCTGCTCCAAAGCGGTCTTGATCTGGTTCACATCGTAAAATGAGCTCTCACGCGCAGACTGTGACAGCAGAGTGTCGTGAAGATAGTCCTTGAGTCCGTTGCGCGACCATTCATTAAGCGGCACCGGGAAGCCCATTTTATCTTTGCGCTGCAGGACTGGCTCGGGCAGCAGGTTTTGAATCACCTTTAGGAAGAGATGCTTCAGCCGGCCATCCTTGAACTTGATGGTGGCCGGCACGCTGGCCATCAGCTCGGCAATCCGGTGGTCAAGCAGCGGAACCCGTGACTCGAGCGATACCGCCATGCTCGTCCGGTCTTCGACCTGCAGCAACGCGGGGAGCAAAGTCTTCAGGTCGAAATTAGTCATTTTATTGAACAAAGATCCTAGACCCGGCCGGTTGAAGATCTGGCTGAATGACTCGAAGGGATCGCCTCCGGCCAGCAACTCCCGGTTGCAGAAGAGCTGAGCCGTGCTCCCGCGCGTCACCAATCGAAAGTAGCGGCGGTCGGCTGGCTCAAACACGCCGTGCTTCCAGAAATGCTTCAAGAGAGGTTTGTACTGTTTCAACGAAGACAGGCTGAGAAGAATGGATTCAAAGGTGACTACAAACTCCCCTTTGTCGAAGGTCTCATCAATGGCGCCGCGCAGGCATTCTTCAAGATAAGCGATGAGGTAGCGTGCGTAGCCGCCAAAGATCTCGTCGCCCCCCTGCCCACCCAGCACAACCTTGACGTGCTCACGCGCCAGCTTGGAAACAAAGTATTGGGGAAAGACACCAGGCCCTGCGACCGGTTCGTCGAGGAAGTAGATGATCTTTTCAATGGAATCTAGAAAATCAGCGACACCAAGAAAGGTGTCGTGGTAGATCACGCCAGCGTGCTCGGCAACCAGTCGAGCGTAAGATGTTTCGTCGTACGCGGGTCCTTCTTTGAAGCCGCCGGCAAAAGTCTTGATCTCGCCGATGCCAGCCTGGGCTGCCAGGCAGACTACCGTTGAAGAGTCGAGCCCGCCGCTCAGATGCGCCCCCACGGGGACATCGCTCCTCAGGTTCAGCCGCACGCTGTCGCCCAGAAGGAAGAGCAGACGGTCGATGAAATAGGCCTCGGTATGCGTCGTGTCGATGCTGTAGTCGAGGTCCCAGTAGCGGGAAATCTGGACGCCGCCCTGGGTGCCTGCCAGCAGCGTGTGTCCTGGCTCTAGCTTCTTGACCCCCTGAAATAGCGTCTTCTCCCCAAGACAAAACTGAAAGTGCAGGTAGTCCGAGAGTGCGGACGGGTCAGGCCGTGCGTCAAATCCGCGCAGGGCCCTGAACGCTTTGACTTCGGACGCGAACACGAACCGTTCCGACGCTGCCCAATAGTAAAACGGTTTGATGCCAAACCGGTCTCGAGCCGCAAACAGTGTCTGCTTTGATTGGTCCCAGATGGCGAAAGCAAACATGCCGTTCAATTGCTGCACGCAATCTGGGCCGAAGCAATCGTAGAGATAAAGGACCACCTCGGTGTCTGACGACGTGGCGAACTGGTAGCCCTTTTGGATGAGGTTCCGCCGCAATTCCAGGTAGTTGTAAACCTCTCCGTTGTAGACAATCGAGAGGCGTCCATCCCTGCTGTGCATCGGCTGCTGGCCTGTGCTGAGGTCAATGATGGACAGACGGCGGTGTCCAAGGCCGATGCCAGGGGCGATAAACGTTCCCTGGTCGTCTGGCCCGCGGTGGGCCAGGAGATCGATCATCCCCTGTAGCTCACCTTGCGCGATCTGGCGCTCCGTGTCCCAATTGAGAATTCCCGCGATACCGCACATAAGAGTCCTGAAAAAGGTGGCCACTGGTGAGCTGACTGGCGGGCCGCTGGCTGGGCGACAAGCGGGCTGCCGATGTTCTGGCTGCCTCACGCGACGCAGTGAATGCGGAATTTAATTCGAAAACTGCGCGATGGCAATCACAAAAGCGGAAGAGCCGCGAAGGCCTGAGTCCGATGGGGCAAAGAAACCGGTTCTTCCGACTGGGCCAGCCAGGCAAAACGTTTTCGCGCCTGGACCGGACGACTCGGAACGCTCTGGACAAGACCACAACTTGTGAGTATGATCTGGCGCATTAGACTTTCATTTCCAAAGCCGGGAACTGGCAGCTAGGCGTAAAGCGATCCCCTCCTGGCGGCGTCCGACCTAATTTTGATTCCATAGTTATTCCGAGGAGACCTCCTTATGCCCAGAGCTTTCTCTGTTTTTTGGCGAAGCGCGCTTGGCCTACGATGTCTGCCACTATGTTTGTCTCTGCTTGCGGTTTTGTGGGCGCCGCCCGCGCAGGGGCAGGTGAATCATTCGCTCGCCGGTTCCAGTCGAGACGTAGCAGCTGGCAGCGCAGAAGAGCTCCTCGGCGATGTGACCCTGACCAAATCCGGAACAACGGTTCAGACGACTGTAGCCAGTACGATTGAGATCCTCTACGATGTGCCCATTACCAATCTTTTTCCCTCTCCCCTTGTGCTGAGTCAAGTCACCGGTGTGATTAGCTCCAACGGTATCACGCTGACGTTCAGGGGCGGCTACCTCTCCAGCGGGGTGAGTGCGCATGTAACCAACGGTGGCACTGGCGGCAGAGTTTCCATTGCCCTTCCAGAAGGGCTCTTGCTGACCGAGAGCAGCAGCATTACCATTTCAGGTGTGCGCGGGTCCCTGAGGCAGAGTACATCCGGCACGAATGTCGATGCCTGGGTACAGGCAACGCCCGGCACAGCCCACGTGTTTGTCGAGCCTTCAATCGTGCGGGTAGCTGCCGCCAAGGCGGCTGGCACCCTCACGGCACCCACAATTGCCAGTGCTGGGCCTGCTGAGGTTACTGCAGGAAATTTGGCGTTCAGCTTGACTGTCAACGGCATGAACTTCATTTCGGGTTCACAGGTCCGGTGGGAAAATGCAGAGGGCGTTGTATACTATCCCCTGACTAAGGTCCTCACCAGCACGCAGCTTACGGCGTCCATTCCGGCTTACAGCTTCGCTCAGTCCGGCACGGCCAAGGTTTCGGTAGAAACCCCGGCGCCAGGCGGAGTATTGGCGTCAAATGCAGTTCCTATCCTACTGAGAGAGCCGGCTGACGGGGCTCTCATTGAGCTTTTCCGGAACCCTCACGATACGAGGCGAGCGGTTCGTGCAGGGGGCTACATTTATCTGGGGTGGAAATCCGAAGCCAACACAGTTTGTCAGCGATCGCGAGCTGCGGACGGTGCTTGGGCCCGCTGACGTGCCGCCTGTTGGGCTCGTGACTGCCTACGTCATCCTCCCGGGCGGTGCCCAGTCCAACGAGGGAGTTGCTTATATCGGAACCCCGGTCCCCTCGATTACTGCTCTGACTCCGATGGGGCTTCGCGCGGGTTCTCCGGGAAAGCAGCTTGTGATCATCCAAGGAACAAGCCTGATTCCTGACTCGCTCGTCTTCTGGAACCAACAATCTGTGGCTCCCCTGTACGGCTCGACCAGCGACCTGGGTATATTGGTTCCAGCGACCTGGCTTACAACAGCCAAGTCGGACCGCATTACGGTCGTGAATGTTTATGATTCCTTGTTTCGAACTTCGAACGGCCTCGAGTTTGTTGTCTTCTCGCCGCGGCCTGTCATCACGGGCCTGAGTCCGACCGCAGCTATGGTGAGCGGCGCTTCAGTTGCCTTGACGGTCAGCGGTGGCAATTTTGTCCTGTGGTCGAAGGTCCTCTGGAATGGCGTAGAGCGCCTCACTGCGTTCGTCAGTTCAACGGAATTGCGGACAACGCTCACGGCAAGCGACTTGTCTGCCGCTGGGTCGGCGAGGGTTAGTGTCTCCAGCCCCCTGCCCAACAAAGGTCCTTCAAACTTCGAGACCTTCGCCATCACTCTCACCAGCCCTCCGCCCACACTCACCAGTATCTCTCCCTATCGCACGCCGGCTGGCAGTTCGGGGGTTACCTTGACCGTTGACGGCTTCAACTTCGTGTCGGGATCGATTGTACAGTGGAATGGTTCGGATCGTCCGACTACCCTCGTAAACAACGCGCGGCTCACGGCCATAATCTCAGCTAGTGATCTTGCTGTTGCTGGCTCCGCCACTGTGACGGTACGGAGTCCCGACGGCAGCCGCTCTTCACCCCAGACGTTCACCATCGAGGTCCCGTTGCTTTCGCTGTTCGTGCCCATCGTACTTTCAGCCGCTGGACAGCAAAGCTCCTTCTTTACCTCAGAACTGACGTTGATCAATCGCGGGTCCACGGTTGCGACTGTCGAGATGCAGTACAAGCCCGCCTTTGGCGGCGGCGAAGGAACCGCCATCGACACGCTGGCACCCGGCCAGCAGCGAATCATACCTGACGCGATTGCTTACCTGCGCAGCCGCGGCATGCCCATCCCAGATTCAGGGAATCGCGGCGGAACGCTACGCTTGCAGTTTTCCGGGCTAGCCTCGGCGGCGCACGGCATGGCCCTGGTTCGAACTACGTCGGCCGTTCCCAAAGGCCGGGCAGGGCTTTCCTACACGGCCGTGGCCACCTCGGTCGCGTTGACTGAAACTTCGTACCTCTGCGGCCTGCGACAGGACGCCACCGATCGTTCCAACGTGGCGATTCAAAACGCAGGCAGTCCCACAGATGGCGACGTGCTGCTCCGGCTGACGGTCTTCTCCGGGGAGGCTGGTGGACCTCCACCATTTGTTCTTCCTGAAGAGAGATTGGCGCCTGGAGAGTTTAAACAGATCAGCGGAGTGCTGGCCTCCAACGGATTGTCGCTGCCTCACGGCTATCTGAAAGTTGAGCGAATGTCCGGGAGGGCCCCGTACTATGCCTACGCGGTCATCAACAACCAGATCAGTTCCGACGGCTCTTTCGTCCCACCTTTCACCGAATCGGCTCTGGTCGGCCGCGCCCGTCTTACGGTCCCGGTGATTGTTGAGACCACCAACTTCATCAGTGAACTGGTGTTGACGAACTGGTCAGCGGCAGCCAAGACCGTTCGCGGAGCATTTGTAGCCGACAACGTGGAAGCACCGGGCAAAACTGCCAGTTTTGTGCTGACGCTTCAACCAGGCCAGCAGATCCTTTATCCGAACTTCATCCAGTACCTGAGATCGCAGGGCGTGGCGGGTATCGGCGCTGTTGGCAGTGCTTTCGCAGGCGGTCTCTTCTTGACTGCGGAGGGCGGAGACGCCGCTGGACTCTTTGCGGGAGCGCGGACCTCATCGGCGCAGGGCGGAGAGACAGGCCTGTTTTATGCGGGCGTGCCTGAAGGTCAGGGCGCATCCAGCACCGCTTGGCTTTATGGACTTCAGCAAAACGAAGAGAGCCGCACGAATCTCGGTCTGGTCAACATGGGAGAAACCAGTGGCGATCCGGATGAGTTCCGAATTGAAATCTTCGATGGTGCGTCTGGAGCGAAGGTAAACACAGTGGAGGGAGTTTCGCTTGCGACTCGTCGTTGGACGCAGCTCAACAGCCTTCTTGCGCAGCATGCTCCCGGGGTAACAAGCGCCTATGCGCGTGTGACTCGGGTGGCTGGCCCAAATTCATTTATTGCTTATGCCGTGGTGAACGACGGCGCGCAGACCGGGCAGCGCAGCGACGACGGGGCGTTTGTAGCGATGGACACAGCGCCGTAGCTCTCTGGACGCCTCGTCATTCTGAAACAAGGCCAGAATCTGCGACAGGCGGATTTTACGGATTCTCTGGTCTAGAGCGGGTGGACATCCGGAATGACAGCACTCTCAGGCTCAAGAATGCTTCTAAATCTTTCCAGGTCAGAGCCGACTCTGTCCGACAGCATCGGCTCCGGGATCTGTTTCCGCCGTCGATGGATTGCACTTCTGAGATCCGGTTTGCCTGAAACCCTCCGAGGCGGGCGTGCTCCCTCACAGCTTCTTCGCTGGGCGCGATGTAAACGCAGTAGATCTTGTCGCCGGTGACATAGCTTTGCAGCCATTGGATCTGAGGCACCAACTGTCTCAGAACGCTGCAGGACTTCTGGGAGATCGACTGCCATTCCTGCGCAGAGAGTTTTCCCGCTCCAGGGATCTCTCGTTCAATAACGCATTAGCGAAAGGCACCTGAGTGAAGTCTGGGCTGAGATTGGCGTGCGTCCTGGTTTGGCGGATCGGGCCGATCTGGTTCGTTGTTTCGGCTGGAACTCCTGCGTCTTGTCTGCGCTGTTGCATGGTTTTCAAAACCTTCGCTTGCGCTGCAACGCCATGATAGCCAGGTCGTCGTTTCTCTTGTTCCCTTTGAGGAAGGCATTGAGATCCTGGGTGCAGGCTCGGATGAGTTCCGCCGGAGTTATAGCTGGCAGCCGCGAGAGGAGCTGGGATAACCGCTCTTCTCCATACTCATTCCCAGCTGCGTCGCAAGCTTCGGTCAAGCCGTCGGTGTAAAGCACGAGACTCTCTCCGGCGGCCAGAGAAAGCCGGATGACTTCGTACTCACTCTGGCAGGTAATGCCTACGGGAAGCCCTGTTGCCTCCAACCGATCCAGATGACCCGGCCGCAGTACCAGAGGCGGACAGTGGCCAGCATTGCACAGCTGGATGCCAGCGGGCATCGTTTTCGCACAAACTAGCGTAGCGTAAGAATCTGCCAAGGTGCTGGCGCAGAATAGTGCATTCGCCCTGCCGACGAGATGATCGACCGGGAGGTTCTGTGTAGCCAGCGCACGAAAGATTGCATGCAGTTGAGCCATGAGCATTGAGGCAGCGACCCCTTTGCCAGAAACATCTCCGAACAGAAGGCAGATCTCTCCGTCTTCGGTTGCAATCAGGTCGCAGTAGTCACCGCTCACAAGCCCTGCTGCATCGTAGTGAAAGTCCGCCTCCCAGGTGCTCAGGCTAAGGTGAGACTGTGGCAGCAGGCCCTTTTGGATCTGGGCAGCCAGTTCCAGATCTCGCTCCAAGCTCTTCTGCTCGGTCGCGGTCAGGTGGTCTAAACAGAAACAGATCAGAGGATCAGCGATGAGCCGATCTCGCTCGACTGGGTCATGACAGGTCTCGCAAAGGCCATAGGTTCCAAGCCTCATCCTCTCGAGCGCCGCATCCACCTCGTCAAGGAGCAATTCGATTCGCTTGGTCCTACCCTGCGGCTGGTAGGCAGCGACTAACTTACGACGCCTCTCTTCCAGTTGCTCGCGCAAGAACGCATCGGTTACAGCCTGCATCGGGTTTCCTCCTTTCAGACGACTTTCATCCCCCCTTAGAATAGGATAACGCAAACCTTCACACGCGTTCTATTTTGAGCGAGAAAGGCCTTTGGTCGGTGACAATCGTGTGCTCGGCTCAGCTTGTGGGGATACCTTTGCCGCACTTGCCCGTGTGCAAGACTCGCCGTGTGCCACAGTCGCTGTTGCGCTTTGGCTTTCCATCTGATAAAAGCATTCTCTAACAATACTGGACAAGCGAGGGATCTTACAGCGAGTCGTTTCGCCCAGTGCTGTTCACCACCGAGACTATCTGCGGCCACTAGGCTTACACTTTGAGGTTGTTTGCGCAACTAGTCGACGCCGCCGGCGGCGACCTGCTGGTGCGCTGCCCGAGGGCTGCGAGCTTGTCATGGCTTTGTTGCCAGGGCACTCTCTGAAGCAGGATTCAGCGAGGTTGAGGATAACTGCAAACCAGGGAGGTCAAGTGATAGACGGACTGTGTTGGATGGTACTGGCATTGCTGGGGTCCTTTCCACTGTCCCGGTCAGGCCAGGAACAACTCACAGAACACACTCCGTTTCGGAGGAGATCCTCCGCGGAGTGCCGTCATGATGGGAATGGACTGGCCATCCGAGATGATCAACCGGCCTTCGACGAGTTCCTCATGCTAATGGAGGAAGGCGGCGGCTTGGAGCTCCATCTCAAACACTTCAACCCCGATTCAACTGGATGGGAAGAGAACGAGAAAAGCTTGAGCTTTCCCTTCGTCGTTAAGGTGGGGAAGACGATAACGTTTCAAGGTCTGGCCTTCCAGGCCGATGGGTCCAACGCGCTCACCACACGAGAGCAGGTGTTTCGCATGACCGGAGTCTCGAATCGTAACTGAGCTGGTTTGGAGGTAGAGTTCGCGCTTCGCTTTCTCAATTCTGCTGTACCTGGGGATTCTGGGTAAGAAACAAATCTACATTCAGGAGGAGACAATGAACAAGCGTTTGCTCATCTCGGTAGTTGTCATGTTCGTGGCCTCAATGGGCCTGGGCTTTTTGGTTCATGGACTGCTGCTCAACCAGCAATACGCGCAGCTCCCCAATCTGTTTCGCACGCCGGAAGATTCCGCCAACTATTTCCCCTACATGCTTTTCGCTCACGTGCTAATCGCCATTGGCTTCGTCTCCATCTATCTAAAGGGCAAAGAAGACAAGCCTTTTCTGATGCAAGGCGTCCGTTACGGAATGGCCATTGCTGTGTTGATGACTATTCCCACCTACCTGATCTACTACGCTGTCCAGCCCATGCCTGTCATCCTGGTATTCAGGCAGATTGTTTTTGATACGGCAGCGGTGATCATCATGGGCATCATTGTCGCTTGGCTCAACAAATAGGATGGTAACTGCCTTGCCTTGGGACGGAGACGGCACCACCGGCTTCATCAGAAAACAAGTGTCGTTTTCCGTTCTGAGGTCGGTGCCACAAGTATGAAATCGTTTTCCGTCGACAGGCTTTTGTCTTCCTGAAGGATTTGCCAAAGGGCAACGGGCTCGAACTTTGGGAGAGCTGGGATCAGGGATGTTTTCGCGGTCAGAATCAGCCTCGAATCTCGCAGTCGATGCCGTGCCGAGGCCGATCGCCGATGGTCTGCCTGCCAGTGGTGGGGTTACTATCGAGGCGATGAGGTCTCTTGAGGATAGGCCAGAACGACTTGGTCAAAACGGTGACCGAGGATGAACGGAACGTCTACGGATGTTGCCATCGTTGGTGCAGGCCACAATGGTTTGGTCGCAGCAATTTTTCTGGCAAAGCACGGGCTTCAAGTGACCGTTCTGGAACAGAAAGCGGCGATCGGAGGCGCCGCCAAGACTGAGTATCCTTTTGTCAAAGCACCCAGCCTGGGGATTTCTTCTGGGGCCTATCTGCTGGGAATCATGCAGCCTGAGCTTATAGCCAAGCTCGGAGCGAAGTTCAAATTGATCCGCCGCGATCCACACTACTTCCTGCCAACGCTTGATCATCGGTATCTGCTGTTTGGGTCTGACACGGTCGCGCTGCGCCAGCAATTTCTGAAGTTTTTCTCTCACAAAGACTGGAGAGCCAACGAAGCTATGGCACGTGAGATCTCTCAGATCAGAGACGACCTTGCACCCAGCTGGCTCGAAGAACCTTTGTCTCTGGAAAACACTGCAGAGAGATACATTCGGCCCGCCTTGCGCAAAATCTTTGTGGCACTCGTAACACAGCCAGTGGAACGCTACCTGGGCAGGTTCGAGTTTGAAAGCGAGTTGCTCCTGGCCATGTATGCCGTTACCGACGGTTTCTCGGGACTGAATGGAGGTTTCGGCACTCCGGCCACGGGTATGAATTTCCTCGTGCACAACATGTGCCGCCTTCCGGGTTCTGAGGGCACCTGGATGATTGTAGAAGGCGGGATGGGAAGCGTCTCGACAGAACTGGCACGCCTCGCAGTTGAGGCTGGTGCACGCATTGAGACGGAAGCTGCTGTGGAGCAGGTCATGACCACGGGCGGTCAGGTGACGGGTGTTCTGTTAAGGGACGGTCGCGAGATCAGAGCCGGAATCGTGATCAGCAACGCCGATCCTTTCCGCATGCGCTCTCTTGTTGGCGCCAAGAATTTTCCACAGGAATTCAATGCCAGATTGGACAAGCTGAAGCGGACGGGAACTACGCTGAAAGTGAATCTCGCACTGGACCGCCTGCCCGTTTTCACGTGTCTCCAGAAGAACTGCGGCCAGCATAACGCCACGATTCATCTGTTGCCCCAGGGAAAGGATGTGATGCAGGAAATCCAGCGGGGCTTTGAAAGAGTCCAGGCAGGTGAGTTGCCCGACTTTCCGACCATTGAATGGTACATTCACACCCAAGCAGACCCGACGCTCCAGGACAACCAGGGGCGGCACAATTCGGCTTTCTTTGTGCAATGGGTTCCTTATGAACTGAAGAAGAAACGATGGGAGGATGAAGAAGACCGCTACGTCAAACACCTGTTCAGCATTGCCGATGCGTTTGCACCCGGCTTCAGCCGCAGCGTCGTGGATGTCTTCACTCTAACACCCAAGAAGATCGAGGAGCATTTTGGTATCAGCTACGGCCACATTCACCACGTCGACAACACCTTTGGTTTTGACCAGCGCATGCCTTATCGAACGCCAGTCGCCGGGCTCTACTCTTGCAGCGCGGGATGTCATCCTGCAGGCTCGGTAATCGGCTCGGCAGGACACAATGCGGCCATACGGGTCCTCAAGGACCTGGGGGTCAAGCGCCCTGCGAAATAGCGATTGTGGGCTGTGTTCTTAAGAAACCGGTTCTGCCGGGACGCTGTCCTGGCAGAACCGGGAAAGGTGCGTTAGTCGCGGCTGGAGCCGTCGAGGAAAGGGCGCAGCTTGCGGCTGCGGGAGGGGTGGCGTAACTTGCGCAGCGCCTTTGCTTCGATCTGGCGGATGCGCTCCCGCGTAACCGCAAAATTTTGGCCGACCTCTTCCAGGGTGTGGTCGCTGCCATTGTCGAGGCCAAAGCGCATTTTGATGACCTTCTCTTCGCGTGGCGTCAGCGTCTTCAAGACGGATTCTGTCATTTCCTTCAGGTTGATGTTGATGACGGCCTCGGCGGGAGAAACCACTTGACGGTCCTCAATGAAATCGCCCAAGTGCGAATCTTCCTCTTCGCCGATGGGCGTCTCCAATGAGATCGGTTCTTGCGCGATCTTGAAGACCTTGCGCACTTTCTGGACCGGAATATCCATCCGTGTTGCGATTTCTTCAGAAGTAGGCTCGCGGCCGTACTCCTGCACCAGGCTGCGTGAGGTGCGGATGAGCTTGTTGATCGTTTCGATCATGTGGACTGGGATTCGAATCGTGCGAGCCTGGTCCGCAATGGCCCGAGTGATCGCCTGGCGTATCCACCAAGTGGCGTAAGTGGAAAACTTGTAGCCGCGCCGATACTCAAACTTGTCTACAGCTTTCATCAAGCCGATGTTCCCTTCTTGAATCAGGTCGAGAAACTGCAGACCGCGGTTCGTGTATTTCTTGGCGATTGAAACAACCAGCCGCAAGTTGGCTTCAACGAGTTCGCGCTTGGCGTAGTTCGCGGAGTGATCGCCCCGGTCGATAGTCTGGAGGGTACGTTTGAGATCTACGCCCTTGGTTTGAGTGTCTTCCTCGATCGCCGCGATTTTCTCCTTGATGCTGCGCCAATCCTTTTTCAGCTGGTTGATGTTCTTACCCTTGGAGTGTTCGATTTTCTTCTCTAACCGAGCCTGCTCCCTTTCGAGAGGACGATAGGCATCATATTGTCTGCGGATCTGGTCGATCAGCCGATTGCGTTCCGGGAAGGTAAAGTCAAGCCTGCGAATTCCCCGAGAAATCAGAACGCGATGGCGCGCCAGGGCGAAGCGCAGTTTTCGGTGAGCCTTGGCCTGCTTGCTCTTTGGCGTTGCCAGAAACTTCTGCAAAAGCTGATTTTGTTTCTTAAACATCTTTTGGATGTCCTCAATCGCCCGCACCGTCTCCTTGAGGCGATCTTCCACACTGTCTTCAGTAAGCATGTCTTCGCTGAAGACGATGACGTCGTTGATGGATCGTTCTCCCCGTTCAAGCTGGTCGCCAAGGTTGATCACTTCCTTGATGACGATGGGAGAGCGCGACATAGCCTTCAGCACATTCAGCTGACCCCGCTCGATGCGCTTCGCGATCTCAACTTCACCCTCACGGGTTAGCAGCGGCACCGTTCCCATTTCTCGCAAGTAAAGCCGCACCGGATCGTTGGTTTTGTCTAGAGCACCTGGAGTCAGGTCCAGCTCCACATCGTCGCCGGCCTCCTTGTCCAAGCCGAGCTTCTCCGCTCCAGCTTGCTTGGGCTCGCCGTCGATGACCTCGATCCCCTGGGAACGGAACATGGAGAACATGTCATCCATATCGTCGGACGATGTGACGTCGCCCGGAAGGAGATCATTGACTTCGTCGTAAAGCAGATAGCCCTTCTCTTTGCCCATGTCCATGAGCTGCTTCACTTCGTCGTACTTGTCGTCCAAGCCGAGATTTAAGCTCCGCTCCAAACTTTCCAATCCCTCGTTGTCTTCAATGTTGGACATTTTCTTCGTAATCCTTGTTTGTGATTTGTGAACACCCAAGTTCGCGGGAGAGACGGCCTGCCCATCATTCCTCACCGGGCTGGCCCATCGCTGAAAACGGCGCCCTTTACAATCCAGATCGAAGTCTTAGCGACTTCCTCTGTTCAAAGAGTTTTGACGCCAATTCAATATCCTGCCCCGCTTGCTGAATCTGTCTCTGTAGTTCTTTGCTTTCCGTTTTTGATTTTCGTTGTCTGATTTCCTCGATGCATCCTTCTACATTGAACGCCAGCTCAGAAAAAAGGGCCTGATTGACAAAGTTCTTGTCCCGGTCGTTATCTAGCCTGTCGATCAGGCGGCCCGGGTCGACTCGGCCCTCTTGCTTAAAGATAGCAATTGCCTCGCGAAAGATGCTTTCCGACTGCAACCCTAGATAGTCCTGCGAGCCTGACAGCTGTTCAACGACATCCCGGGCAGTTTGAGCACTGTCCATAATGACCTTGAGAAGGTACTTTTCGGAGGCTGTTAGCTTCGCCTGAATCCGATTGGGGTCGATGCTCAGCTTTTCCTGCTTCGTAGTGGCTGCTTTTTTCAGTTCCTCCCTGATGATGGATTCTTCAAAACCAAAGAATTCGGCAACACGCCGGGTCTGCTCCACGCGCTCCATGCGATTTGCAACTAGGGCCAGGTACGGCAGAACCTGATTCACCGCGTTGAGCTTACCCTCCACGGTCTTCAGGTCAAATTCGTTGCGCGCCTTCTGCAGCAGATAATCAAAATATGCGGGTGCCTGCTCGAGAAGGCTGGAGTAGGCCGTCCCGCCTTGTTTCCTCACAAACGCGTCCGGATCATCGCCTCCTGGCAGTGCGAGCACTCGGATCTTGAAGCCAAGCTCCAGGAAAAGCCCCAGGGACTGCAGGGTTGCCTTGGAACCAGCACCATCGGGATCGAAGTTTACAACGACGCGATCCGTGAAACGTGCCAGCAACTTGGCCTGCAGTTCGTTAAAAGCTGTCCCACAAGACGCCACAACGTTCTCAATGCCCGCTTGATGCAGCGCGATACAGTCCATGTAACCCTCGACCAGGACGGCGAAGTCCTTCCGCCGGATTGCATCCTTGGCTCGGTCGAGAGCATAGAGTGTGCGCTTCTTGACGTAGATTGGTGTCTCGGGCGAATTGAGATACTTTGGCTGTCCATCGCCCAGAATGCGTCCTCCAAACGCGATGATCTTTCCCGATTCGCTTCGTATGGGAAACATGACCCGCCGTCGAAATCTATCGTACTGGCGACCCGAATCGCTGGTTTGAACCAGTCCGCTCTGAAGCAACCGCTCGATCGGGAAATCGCTGTTGAACCGGCGAATCAGAAAGTCAGAGAAGCTGGGAGCAAAGCCGAGGCTGAATTTTTCGATTGTTTCCTCGGACAATCCTCTTTCTTTCAAGTAAGACAACGCTTCTTTGCCTTCACTTCCATTCCCAAGCTGCAATTTGAAGATTGCAGCTGCTTTCTCGTGCATCTCAAGCAAAGCCTGGCGTTGTTTGACCTCCTCATCGTTCTCCAGGCCGGAGTCCACTTTTGGCAGTGGAATACCGAATTTTTCCGCCAGAGACTTTATCGCTTCTGGAAACGTGATCCGCTCGAGCTTCTGAACGAAACTGATCACATCTCCCTTCTCGTGACAACCGAAGCAATAGAAAAACGGTGGGCTCGGCTTGACGTTGAATGACGGTGTCTTCTCTTGGTGGAACGGACAAAGCCCCAAGAAGCCTGAGCCTGCCTTCTTCAGGCGCACTCCGTAACCCTGAACAACGTGCACGATGTCTACGCTGCTCTTCAAGTGCTCGACAAATCCGTCATTGAATTTCATTCCAGTAACACCAAATCTCTTTGCTTCGGTTCACGCCACGGGTGCCTCTGGTGGTCTTACGCCTTCAGGTATACAACCGTTACGCCGTTGCCTCCTTGACTGGTTTCCGCTGCGTGGAATTTGTCTACATAAGGCTGCGTGGAAAGCCAGTCAGAAAGAGCTCTCCGCAAGATTCCCATCCCCGTCCCGTGGACAAGGCGAACCTGCGAGAGTGATGCCAGGAAGGCCGTATCCAGGAACTTGCCAACACGGAGCAAAGCCTCATCTACTGTGCAACCAACCACGTTGATTTCGTTCGACTGAAGTTCTGGGCTGTTCATCTGCACCGTGATGCGAGCAGCTGCCAGCGGCTTCTGTTCAACCGGAGCCGGTGCGCTCGTGGGTTCCAATTCGCGAGTATCGACGACACATTTGAAATTGCCGACAGCCACTTCCCACTGCCCCTCGCCGTGTGCCGCCAGTATCGTTCCTTCCCGGCCAAACCGCTTGACTCTCACTCTGGAGCCCGCCACCAGTAGCTGGTGGGTACTTCCTGCGAACGCCTGAGGCAATTCGTGGGATGCACCCGCTTCTCTCGCAGAAGCAAGCTCCAGGTTCACCGCTTCGCGCAATTGCGCTCCCTTCTTTTCTAGCTCGCGTTTGGCTCTGATCGAAAGGTACCTATCCCGAACTTCGCCTAGCAATCTGCGCGATTCCTTCTCGAACGCCTCGAACGCCTGCTTCCGTGCCTGGTCCAGTTCGCGTTCCCGACGAACCTCTTCACGCTGCGCTTTGTCTTCAAGTTCCCGGCTTCGGGCCTGAAGACCCCTCAGTTCAGCCTGCAGCCGGGCCTGCAGCTTCGTCTGCTGCTCGATCTGCTCTCGAAGTTGGCGCGAGAAACGGGCGATTTGCTGTTCTTCAGCAGAAACCCTCTGCCGTGCGTCTTCAATAAGACCCTCGTCCAAGCCCAGCTTGTTGGCAATCTCCAAGCCGCTGCTGTTGCCGGGCAAGCCGTGGATTAGTCGGTAAGTCGGGCGCAGACTGGCTTCGTCGAACTCAACGCTGGCATTCGCGACTCTTTCTGTGCTCGAGGCATACATCTTCAGACCGTTGTGATGCGTGGTGACGACGGCCATCGCGCCTTTCTGCCTCAACCGCTCCACGATGGCGATACCTAGAGCCGATCCCTCGGCCGGGTCAGTCCCAGTTCCCAATTCGTCTAGCAAAACCAAGGCCGGGGGCGAAACCGTTTCCAAAATCTCACGTATGTTGACCAAGTGCGAAGAAAAGGTGCTGAGATTCTCGGCGATCGACTGTCGGTCGCCGATGTCTGCCATTACCTCACGAACCACGCAAACGTTCGCTGAAGCAGCCGGAACCGGCATTCCAGAAATGGCCATGAGTGCCAGCAACCCCAATGTCTTCAAAGCCACGGTCTTTCCGCCGGTGTTCGGTCCGCTTATTACCAGAATCTGACGTTGGGCGTCGAGGTGGGCAGAGATTGGGACAACCTCCCTCCGCTGCGTCCTCAACGTGCTTTCCAGAATCGGATGGCGACCATCGACGATTGATAACACGCCCTCGTCGTTTATCTCTGGAGCCACACACCGATAGTCACGACAAAAACGCGCCTTAGCGAAGCCGAAATCCAAATAGGCCAAAACCGACAACGCGGCCCGGAGATCCTCAAGATGATCGCGAATCTGCTCAGTCAGGCGCCGCAGGATATTTCGAACTTCCTCGTCTGCCCTTTCCTTAAGACGAACCAACTCGTTATTCAGTTCCAAGGTTTCCAGCGGTTCAACAAAAAGCGTGGCCCCACTTGAACTGGTGCCATGAACAACGCCGGTCATTTCCTTACGGGACTCCACCCTCACGGGAATGACATAGCGTTCATTTCGAAGGGTGATGACGTCATCCTGGATCGTCTGAGAAAAAGAGTGCCTTTGCAGAATACGCCCCAAGGCATGGTAGAGGCGATTCCGTAAGATATTGATTTCGTTTCGAATCTTCTTTAGCTGGGGACTGGCGTTGTCCTCGATTTCGCCGTTAGGAGTGATTTTGCCATTCAGAACGAAGAGAAGACGACTGAGTTCAGGCAAACCCTTTGCTAGGCCCCCAACCCTGGGAACCTCTTCCACCAAGCTTCCCAGTGATTTTCGGACAGTTTCAACGCACAACACGAGGCCCAAAATCTCGAGAATCTGTCGCGGCTCTAATGCCAGCTCTGCGACCGTAAGTTGCTGGAATAAAATGGAATAGTCGTTTAGACCGCTGAAGTCCGGAACATGCCCTTCCTGTAGCATCCGAAGGCATTCCTGGCTAATCTCCAGTTCCCTGATGATCTCCGCTCTGTGCGCCCGCGGAGCCAGCCCTAGAACCTCGAGTCTCCCGGCAGGGGACTGGGCAAAGCCGGATAGCATCTGCTTTAAAGTTCCATAATCGAGTGTTTCGAGACTCTTCCAACCCATTCCGGCACCGAGCGCAAGGCGATCCCGCAATCCAAAAACCTGCGATTATATCTGTGATCTCGAAAGAAGGTCAACGCGAATGTTACAGGGCCCTCGCTCTCTTGTCAAATAATTGATGGAACACTGCTTACTCAGGAAGCAGCCTGTCCCAGCTGGGGCTTGACTTTGGCACTTGATAGATTCAGTGAGATTAGAGTTGAGGTGGGGTATTGAGCAACGAGATGCGTGGGCGATGCGGACAACTTAATTCATAGGACTGAAGATATGGAGCCGTTGATCGATCACCTTGGGTATGTCTGGTCCCCAGGATGCCTGCTCCATACGGTTGAGGCGACGCCAGCTTTTAGTGGCAAGAATTCAACTCCTGATGCTGCAGGCTGACCTCTTCCAACTGAATCGTTGTGTGATGGATCTTGAACCGGCTGCGCACTATTTCGCTGAGTTGCTCAAGGATTTGATGGCGGTCCTCGCTGCCGCACAGAACCGCGTGGCAGCTCATGGCGTGAATGCCAGAAGTGAGGGTCCAAATGTGCAGGTCGTGGATTGACTCTACGCCTTCTACCCCGCACAGAGCTCGGCGAACGATTGCCAGGTCGATATGACCTGGCGTGGCCTCCAACAGAACGTCAGCGGAGTCTTTGACCAACCTCCAGGAATTATAAAGGATGAGCATCGCAGCGAGGAAACTGGTCAGGGGGTCGGCCAGATACCAGCGCCTCGTGACCATCAGAACGCCAGCCACGATGGCTCCGACTGAACCTAGGGCATCGCTCACGACGTGGAGAAGGGCTCCCTTCACATTCAGGTTGTCGAAGTGGGACCGATGCAATATGAAGATACAGAGCAGATTCACCAACAAGCCGAAAATGGCGATCAACAGCATCGCTCCGCTCTTTACTTCAGGTGGGTTGAGAATCCGCTGGTAGGCCTCGTGGAATATCACCAGCGAGATAATCACGAGTGCAGCTCCGTTAACCAAGGCCGCCAGAATCTCAACCCGGAGAAATCCATAGGTCATCTTGGCAGTGGCTGGACGGTAAGAGAACCACAGGGCGAACAAGCTCAGCCCAAGAGCCGCGGCATCCGTCAACATATGTCCGGCATCGGCCATGAGGGCCAAGCTGTTGGTAAGCCATCCGCCAATGAACTCAACCAAGGCAAAAAGGCTGGTGAGTGCCAGTGCGAGAGACAGCCCGGACCTTTGTCGCGATCGGATGCAGCAGTCCTGTTTGTTGTGGAAACCGTGACTCATGCCATCTTCGCAGAGTTCGAGTGACCTGCGGCGGGAATTTCAGTTGCCTTCGACCCCGTTGCGTGTGCGGTTCTTGACTCGATACATGGCCTGATCAGCCAGGCGTACTAGTTCGACCTTGGAAGTGGCGTCTGTCGGGAACGAAGCAACACCGAAGCTGGCCGTAACTGTGACGGTAACTCTTTCTTCCAAGTTTATTGAGGTCTGGTTTAATAGATCACACAACCGCTTGGCAACCAACAGCGCAGCTTGCTTGTTGGTTTGCGGCAGCAAAATGATGAACTCGTCGCCACCGTACCGGTAGGCGGTATCGATATCGCGCAGGTGGGCTTTGATGAGATCTCCGATCTCGCGCAGCAAACGGCTTCCGCACAAGTGGCCGTGCGTGTCGTTAATCATTTTGAAGCGATCCAGGTCAAAAAAGATCAGGGCGAAGTGGTAGTTGTAGCGCTTCGACCGGCTGAGCTCTGCGTCAATCATGTAGTTGAAGTAGCGAGAATTGTACAGGTTGGTGCAGTCATCGGTGATCGTCAACTCCTGGATGCGCTTGACGTACATCGCGTTTTCAATCGCAATCGCAGCGTGGTCTGCAAGGGAAGTCAGCATCGAAAGATCTTCACTTGGGAAGGATTCCTCGAAGCAGTTGATCAATTCAATGACACCGAGCGTTCTATCTTTGCTCTTGAGCGGAACACAGACGACGGTCTTGATGTTGGGGTGGATCAGACCATCTATCTCTGGTGAGAACCTGGGATCCTGTGTTGCGTCGCGCACGATAGCAGCTTCGCCCGTCTTGGCCACCCAGCCGATCAATCCTTCTCCAATCTTTATCCGCAGGTCATGTATCCGGCTCGCGTCTTTGCCGATTGCGATTTGAAAGTGCAGTTCGGGCTTTTTCTCGTCAATCAACAACAGGGACCACGTGCTGGGCTTGAGCAGTTCGCTGATCTTGCCCATGATCAGGGTCAGAACCTCCTGAAGGTCTAGCGTTGAAGTCAAGGCCTTACCGACCTGATGGAAGATCGACAGCTCTTCGACCTTTTTCTCAAGTTCCTTGATCTGATCCTGTGTGAGCATTCGTCCAAAATACTAGTCAAAAAGGATTTTTTCGCATAGGGATTTTTCCCCAACTGCGACCAGTGGTGGCCCTTTGCGTGGCGGAAGGAGGTTGTCCCGGCAAAGCTGAGACGCTTCCAGAGAACCCTATCGGCCAGCCGACAAAGAATCTTAGTTCAATCACTTGGCGGGCGGGGCAGTCCGTCACAAGTCGGACAGGTCTCTTAGCGGAACGAGGTGAGTGGCTAAACTGGAACTCTCTCTGGTTGCTTGCAGGAGGAAATGGACAGAGTGGCGGTGCCATCTTGCCGCCTGTTAACGAAGGCCCACACTGTGCCGCCAGGATCATCTTCTCTCGTCGAGAACTGAGGCAGTGACGACATGCGATCGCGTTCATGCACTTGCGTTGTTCACGCTCCGGCCAATTGAGTTGAATAAAACTCCTCCATGGAACACAATGCTTTCTTAATGACGAAGTCCGGAAGTGTGAGACCGTCCACTGATGCTGTGGAAAATCGCTTCACCTGAACTGCATGTTGTTAGAGAACTGGCCCACACTTTGAAGATTTCGGGCACTCTTGCCACACTCCTGGCAAACCGTGGGGTGACTGAGCCCCTGTCAGCCCAGAAGTTCCTCCAACCTAAATTCGAGTACTTGGAAGACCCTCTGAAGATGACAGATTTGGCAAAAGCGGTAGAGCGCATCTTTGTGAGCATCGAGCGTCAAGAGAAGATTCTCATATACGGCGACTACGATGTGGATGGAACCACGGCAGTGGTTATCCTTCGCAAGGCACTGGAGATGCTTGGCGCAACCACGGCGTATCACATCCCGCGGCGTTTTGTGGATGGCTACGGGATGAAGTCCGAAATAGTCGAACAGGCCGCGCGTGAAGGTGTCAAACTGATAATCAGCGTAGACACCGGTATCAAGGCATTCGACGTCGTGCAGAGAGCAGCAGACTTGGGTCTGGACTGCATCATTACCGACCATCATCTCCCTGAAAATGGACTGCCTCACGCACTCGCCGTCTTGAATCCCAAGCGTCCCGATTGCAGCTATCCTGACAAGAACCTGTGCGGCGTGGGTGTGGCATTCAAGCTGGTTCAGGAGTTGTTCACAAGGGCGGGCAAGGAGAAGTATCTAGTCTCGTTCTTAAAGATAGTCGCGATTGGCACTATTGCCGATGTGGTTCCTCTGGTGGGAGAGAACCGTGTGTTTGCCAAGATCGGGCTGGAAGGTCTGCAAATGCCTGCCAATTTCGGACTGAAGTCTTTGATTGAGGTGTGCGGCCTCGATAGTCGAGCCATTACCAGCTCCGATATCGGATTCCGCCTGGCGCCACGCATCAATGCCGTGGGACGAATGGGAGGAGGGGAACAGGTGATCGAATTGTTTGCGGCAGCAGACGAAGAGAAATCACGATCGCTAGCCCAGGAGATGGACCGCCTGAATCGTGAAAGGCAGTTGATCGAAGACCAGATCCTGCGTCAGGCGGAGGAGCGAGTCACTGTGGAGCCACGGCTCGTCAAGCAGTGTGTCATTGTGATTGACGGCGAAGGCTGGCACCGGGGTGTTATCGGGATCGTGGCTACCAAGGTGTCGGAAGAGCATCACCGTCCAGTTTTGATTATCGCGAAGGAAAATGGGGTCGGCTATGGCTCAGGCCGGTCGCCCGAGGGGTTCCACTTGCTGGAAGCGCTGGAAAGCTGTCGAGATCTGTTTGACCGCTTCGGGGGTCATGCACAGGCAGTGGGTTTTCAGCTCCCGGCTGCTCGGATCGAGGAACTGCGCCAGCGCCTGAACACCCATGCTGCGAGGGTTGTAGGTGACCACGATCTTGAACCTTCGTTGGAAATTGACTCGGAGCTGCGGCTTTCGGACATTGATGACAACCTGCTGCAGGAAATTGACCGGCTTGCGCCTTTCGGGCCCTCGAATCCGCAGCCCGTTTTTGCCGCCAATGATCTTGCCGTGATTGCCGAGCCGCGAGTCTTGAAAGGCCGGCATCTGAAGTTTCGAGTTGAACAAGACGGTAAGGCCCTTGATGCCGTTGGCTGGAACTTGGCCCACTCAAAGCCTCTTAGTTTGAGTCCCGACAGAAAATTGTCCTTGGCGTTTGCTCTCGCTCCCAACACCTACCAGGGCATCCAATCCATCCAGCTGATCGTCAAAGACATCCAAGTTCAGTAAGGTTGGTCTTCTTGAATACCCAGATCATCAGACTCGGCCGCATCCTCCCCGCACTTGCTTTCCTTGCGGTGATTGCCGCAGTCTGCCTGAGCTATTACAGACAGTCTCTTTCATTTCGATCCGCCGGCAATCAGGAGCAGAAGATGTTGCCTGAGGACGTGGCAGTGGTTACTGAAGGCTTCGCGTTCCTGCAGTCAGAACAGGGCCGCACGAAGTTCGAGATTCTCGCAAAGTCCAACCTGGGATTTAAGGACAACAAGAACCTGCTTGAGGCTGTCACTGTCAAGGTCTTCGGGAAAGACGGTAAGCGCTACGATACGATCCGCAGCGAGCGCTGCGAATATGACCAGCAGAAGGAGGAAATCGTTTTTTCAGGCAATGTTGTCATCACCCTTGGAGAAGCGGGTGCTGCGGATTCTAAAGTTGGGGAACCGCCGAACGATAAGTCCACTACGATTCAAATGGAACGCATCACTTATCTGAAGGCCTCTCAAACCGCCCAGACCGACAGTATGGTGAGCTTCTCCAGGGGGAACATCCAGGGTACCGGCCATGGGCTCACCTATGATACTGAACGCGAGTCGATCCGCCTCCATGATGCCGTTGAGATTCGGATTCAACCACAAGACCCTGGCGAAGCCCCCGTGGAGCTGCGGTGCGGCTCGCTGGTCTACAACAAGCCGGTGGAACAGATCGAGATGTGGGCCAATGTCGCGCTGCGCCGCGGCGACAGCTCTATGAGTGCCAGCTCGATGAAAGCCTGGCTGCGTAAGGTCGATTTCAGTATTTCGCGAGTGGATGCTTTGGGCAACGTGCGCTCTGTTTCTCTGGATCCTCGAGTGCTTCTGCAGGTCGATGCTGCGGAAGTCACTTACTTTTTCGATGAGTCGGGCCGATGGCTGAACAAAGTGGCCGCCAAACGAAATGTGAGAACTCGTTCTCTCGACCCTGCGCTGAAGCGTGATCTGTCCGCAGACGAACTGGAAATCGTTTTTAAGCCAGAATCCAACCTGGTGCGATCTTTGAGTGCGAAGGATAACGTTGTTTTGTTACTTGCGGACAGAAGTCACGCAGTCACACCGAACTTTGCCGATTTCGGTTTAGATGCACGTTTTGACGCAGGCTGTGAGCCGGGAGACAAACGGGTGAAGGCTCCGCTAATGCTGGCTGTATTTCAGGATGATGGAAGGCATTTGGTCCGTGTGGACACGACCGGCCCCAGCCGTCTGGAGGAATTCCCCTTGCAGCCTGTGCGCGACAAGACGGTGTTGTCGGCATTGTCTTTCCATCTCTTCTTCAATGAAGGATCCAGCCAAGTAGAGCGGTTCGTGGCGGAGCAGCAAGTGCGAGTGCAAGTATTGCCCCAGACAGGGGTAGCGAAGACTTCCACGAGCGATCATCTCGAAGCATCTTTCGATCCGCTCACCCGCCAGGTCGCGCAATTGCATCAATTTGGCAATTTCCGTTACCAGGAAGGGAATCAACAAGCTACGGCAGCCGATGCGATGTATTCTGTTGAGTCAAAACGTACTTTGCTGACAGGCACGCCGCTAGTTAAGGACACCGGTTCAAGAACCTCGGCCGATGTCATTGAACTCGATCAGCAGAAGAACCACTTCAAGGCACGTGGCAAAGTGCGCTCTGTATTCGAGAACAGCGGCAAGCAGCCTCAAACAGGCATGTTCGAGGCAAGCAAGCCGGTTTATGCCTCGTCAGTTCTGCTCGATGTCGATACAGAAAAGGGTGTCGCTACCTACCAGCAGCAAGCCAAGCTGTGGCAGGAGGACCAAGTGCTGCGAGCAGAGACGATCGTTCTTAATCGTGATGAAAGGCGCTTGACGGCCGAAACCCATGTCACCAGCTTGTTTTATGTGGAAGAGCCCGGTAAACAGAAGAAGGAAAGAAAGCCAGTCACAGTTCGGTCGAACCGTTTGCTTTATGACGACAGGACGAGCAAGGCCACTTACTCTGAAAACGTCAGGATGGACAGCGCACTCGGAGCGCTTAGCTCCAATCGGCTGGAAGCGTTCTTGAGAAGTCAGGGAAACCAGAAATCGGTCGAGCGCATGCTCGCCTCCGGCAAGGTCAAAATCACGCAGCCGGGCAAGGTGGCAACATCAGAATCAGCTGAGTTTTTCCACTCGGAGAAGCGGGCAATCCTGACCGGTGGAATGCCCAGAGTCCTAGATCCTGAGCGGGGTTCCACGACCGGCGCTTGTTTGACATTGAGTTTTGATGATGGTAGCATCACGGTCGTTGGCGACCCAGAGACCCGTTCGATCACGAAGCAGCGAGTGGCACCCTAGGCGAAGATGCAGGTCTTGAAAACGGAAAACCTGGTCAAGGCCTTTCGAGGTCGCCGAGTGGTCAACGAAGTCAGTCTCAGTATCCAGCAAGGCGAAGTGACTGGCTTGCTGGGTCCCAATGGTGCTGGCAAAACGACGACGTTCTACATCATCGTCGGGTTGGCTTCTCCAGACAGCGGCCAGGTTTTTCTCAACGGGAAGGACATCACCCGCCTCCCGATGTTCCTGCGGGCCCGGAGCGGCATCAGCTATCTTCCTCAAGAGCCTTCGGTCTTTCGCAAGTTAACGGTTGAAGAAAACATTCTTGCGATACTTCAAACTCTTCCGCTAAACGGCAAGCAGCGAAAAGAGCGGTTGAATGAATTGATTGAAGAGCTGGGTTTGCGGCATGTTTCCAAGAACCAAGGGTTCATGCTTTCGGGTGGAGAAAGGCGAAGGGTGGAAATTGCCCGTTCGCTGGTCATTTCTCCGTCCTTCATTTTGCTCGATGAGCCCTTTGCAGGAATCGACCCGATTGCAGTATTTGACATTCAGAGGATCATTAACCACCTGAAGGCCAGGCAGATCGGGATACTGATCACCGACCACAATGTGCGCGAGACTTTGAAAGTAACCGATCGGGCTTACATTATTAATGAAGGACGCATTTTCCGGGCAGGCACTCCGGCAGAGCTTGCATCGGATCAAGAAGTGAAGAAGCTCTATCTCGGCGAGAGCTTCCGATTGGAATAAAAGGGACTCATGGCGTTTCTCGAACAGAGGCTCAATGTAAAGCTAGCCCAGAAGCAGATTCTGACGCCTGGCCTCGTGCAGATGGTCAGTGTGCTAGCTCTGAACAAGCTCGAGCTTTCGGAAATGATCTCGCAGGAACTCATGGAGAATCCGGTGCTCGAGGAAGTCGCTGAAACAGCGCCTGCCCTCGAAGATGTGCGTGCGAAAGAGGAACGGACGAGTGAGCCTGCGGATAAAGAGATCATTGCCATGGAGAAGGCACCGGATGGAAAGCCGGCTGATCCCTTTGAACAGATCGACTACGGAAGCTACTTCAATGATTACCTCGATCCCGGCTATCGAACCCAGATGCCCAGTGAAGAGATCGAGCGCCCTGCTTTTGAGAGCTTCCTCGCCAAGACTGCCACTCTGTATGACCACTTGCAGTGGCAGCTCAATCTGTCAGTAATTGATCCCAAATTGGCCGATGCAGCGGTCTCGATCATTGGCAACTTGAACGAGGACGGATATCTGACCGCGACGGTCGACGAGATCGCCACGACCGGTGGACATACTCCTGAGGACGTGAACGAAGCTCTGGCAGTTGTACAGACCTTCGACCCGGCAGGCGTGGCCGCGCGCAACCTGAGCGAGTGTCTCTGGATTCAGCTGAGGTACCTGGGAGAAGTGAATTCCGTTGCTGCTCAAATGGTGCAACATCATTTAAAACAGCTTCAGAACAAACAGTACCAGGAAATCGCCCGGGCTCTGGGCAGGCCTCTAAATGTGATTCTGACGCAACTGGAAGTCATCAAGAGACTTGATCCCAGGCCAGGCCAGCGGTACAACAAAGCTGAAACCCGCGTCGTCGAACCCGACATTCACATCGTTAAGTCTGAAGAGGGTTACTCTGTCGTAATGAATGAGGACGACATCCCCCAGTTGCGGCTCAACGGAACCTACAAGAAGATGATCGACAAAGACGGATCGTCGAAGGAAGTGCGAGAGTATGTCAAAGAGCGCTATTCCTCGGCCATTCAATTCATCAAAAACATTGAACAGCGCAAGCAGACCATCTTGCGCGTTTGCGAGTCAATCGTCAGGAGGCAGATCGAATTCCTGGACCACGGTATCGATTACCTGCGTCCCATGATGATCAAAGACGTAGCCGAGGAGGTTGGAGTTCACCCCTCGACCGTTAGCCGCGCAGTGGCTAACAAATACGCACATACTCCGCAAGGTGTCTATGAGCTGCGGTACTTCTTCTCTGAAGCCGTGCAAGGGCCCGCTGGAGCGGACATCCCACTCCTGACTGCGAAACGTAAGGTGAAGAAGTTGATTGAAGACGAGAATCCCGCCAGACCTCTCACCGATGAGCAGATCACCAAGCTGTTGAATGACGAGGGCATCATGGTCACGCGCCGCACTGTTGCCAAGTATCGCGAAGACATGAAGATTCCCAGCACCCACCAAAGAAGAGTGAAAATAAAGAACTCGGAACATCTCAGCAGTCCTCCTGCAAATTGCTGACAGCTGCAAGACCAAGACCCAGGCAGTAGCGTTGCTGGCCTGCCGTTCATTCTCCTGTTGCTTGAGTTCGATAGTTGCTTCAAGGAGGGTCTCCATGAAAGTCGAGTACACAGGCAGACAGATCGAAGTCACCCCATCCATTCAGGAATTCACCGAAGACCACCTGAAGAAAATTCGCAAGGTCCTGGGAGAAATGATCGAGGTTCATGTCATTTTGACGGTGGAAAAATATCGCCACATCGCCGAGATCAATCTGAAGTCGAGAACCTTTAAGATCAACGGCATCGAGGAGACACACGACATGTACACCTCAATCGATGCGGTTCTCGAGAAAATCGAACGGCAGGCTCTGAAACACAAAGGGAAAAAAATTGATAAGAAACGCAAGACATTCCCTCCAATTGCCGCTGGCGTCCCAGTTGATTCTACAGGTGGAAACTCAGAGCCCCCCAAAGTGATTCGCACCGAGTCTTTTGCAGCCAAGCCGATGACGGTCGAGGAAGCGGTGCATGAGGTCGACACTTCGAACAGCGAGTTCATCGTCTTCCGGAACTCTGAGTCAGAAAGAGTCAGTGTGGTCTATCGCCGAAGAGACGGTAATTTCGGCCTCATTGAACCCTAACACCGTCTTCCTATTCTCCATTGATCTGAATAGATGAACCTGCCAGCAGAGCCTGAGAAAACCCCTTTCGTGATCATCACAGGCTTGAGCGGCTCAGGTAAGGGCACTGTGCTCAAGGCGTTTGAGGACCTGGGGTACTTCTGTGTCGACAACCTGCCGGTGGAACTGGTACTGAAGTTCGCGGAGCTCTCACAGGGGCGGAAAGGAGCAGCGATTGTCGTTGATGTCCGGGAAGGAGCTGAGTTGTCCAAGTTCCCGGGCGTTTTTAGAAAGCTGAAGAAGTCCGGACTGGCGGTAACACTTATCTACATCGAAGCCTCACAGGATTCCGTGATCCGCCGGTACAGCGAAACTCGGCGGCCTCACCCCCTGACCCAGGACAGACCGATCTCCGTCGCACTGGACGAAGAGCGGAAACGTCTGGCACCTATCAAGAAGCTGGCCGATGCGCTGATCGACACCACTCAGTTCAACGTCCACGAATTGAGGCGTTACGTCTCTGACAAGTTCCATGAGCAAAAATCGGCGGCTCCGCTTTTGATTTCCCTGATCAGCTTCGGATTCAAGAACGGTGTTCCGCTGGAATCTGACCTGGTGTTTGATGTCCGATTTTTGCCAAACCCGAATTTTGTTCGATCGCTCAAAGACAAGACCGGCAGAGATCCCGAGGTTGCGACTTACGTCAAATCGTTTGCGCAAACTTCAGAGCTGATGAAGCGTCTTTCTGATCTGCTCCTCTTTCTGGTTCCCAACTATGTCATCGAAGGGAAGAGCTACCTGACTATTTCAGTGGGATGCACCGGCGGACAGCATCGGTCGGTGATGATCGCCGAGGAGCTCAACGCCCTGCTGTCGTCCCGGGGCTATAAGACGAAAGTGAATCACCGCGACATCAAGCGGTGAGCCATTGGAATGTCGGAGGCGTCTCCTGTGACCCGAAGAGACTTTCTCAAGTCCAGTTTCCTGCTGGCTCCGCTGGCCAGCGATGATCTTGCAGTCCGCCCGAACCGTCCTTCCGCGTTGATCAAGGCGGCAGGGCTTCCTACCGACATCCGAGTTCTCGACATTCAGCACAGTTTCGAGGACCACAGATATCGCGCGCCCTATCAATTTGGCGGGAGAACCGTGGACAGTGTGACACTGCTCAACGTGAACATTCGCGTCGTCACTTCTTCCGGCAAAGAGGCCTCAGGCTTCGGCTCAATGCCGCTTGGCAACGCCTGGGCTTTCCTTTCTCAAGTAGTTACCTACGATCAATCGCTGGAAGCAATGAAGCAGCTGGCGGTTGAGATTCGCCGCATTACGGCCAGATTCAATCAGGCCGCCCATCCTATTGACATCAACCAACAACTCGAACCTGAGTACTTGAGGGCCGCGGCGGCGCTTTCTCGCAAGCTGCAACTGGCAGAGGCCATCCCGGTGCTCTGCACTCAGGTGACAGCCAGTCCGTTTGATGCCGCGCTGCATGACGCTTTTGGCAAGGCCAACCAGATCAATTGCTATCTAGGCTACGGTCGCCAGCACATGGCTCACGATCTGGCTCACTATGTGGGCGCGGAATTCCGCGGAGAGTTTTTGGACCGCTATGTTCTCAAGGAGCCCGCCCCATTGATATTCCTCTACCACTCCGTAGGAGCCTCGGATCCGATCATCGAATCCGACATCAGACAGCGAATTGGTGACGGGTTGCCGGAGACACTCGGTGAGTGGATTGCGCGGGACCAGATCACTCACATTAAGATCAAACTGAATGGGGCCGACTTGAAGGCGGATGTCGATCGTGTGGTCAGCATCGAGCGGGCTGCGGCAGAAGTCCAGCAGCGACGCGGCGTACGGCAGTGGAAGTATTGCTGTGACTTCAACGAGCGCTGCAGGGATGTGGGCTATCTCATGGACTTCCTGGAGCAGATCAAAGAACGCGCGCCAGAAGTGCTGACGCGCTTGCAGTACATCGAGCAGCCCACCGCCAGAGATTTGAAGGCCAACCCGCGCAACGTCATGCACAAGGCGGCAAAGATCGTGCCGGTGGTCATCGACGAATCGCTCGTCGACCTGGAGAGTTTCCACCTGTCCCGCAGACTGGGCTATAGCGGCGTGGCTCTGAAGGTTTGCAAAGGCCAAAGCCACGCGCTGTTGATGGCCGCAGCCGCACAGAAGTACAAGTCCTTCCTTTGTGTCCAGGATCTGACCTGCCCCGGCGCATCTCTCGTCCATTCCGCTGGACTCGCCGCTCACGTGCCGGGCATTTCCACCATCGAAGCCAACAGCCGCCAGTATGTCCCCTCCGCCAACGAGAAGTGGAAAGACCGGTTCCCGTCCATTTTCAAGATCACCCATGGGCAACTAGGCACTTCCGGACTAACTGGACCGGGCCTGGGTGTCGTGTAGGGAAGTTTACGGTTCCTCAGCAACTAGGACATCCAGGAACTTCAGGGTTTCCGCAGAAATCCAATCCTTCTGCCCAACAACCTTGTAGGCCACTTTCCCCTTTTTGTCCAGGATGTAGGTTTCAGGATACTTGTGGGTACCGTACAGCGTGGAGATCTGCTTGTCGAAGTCAGCATAGACCGGAAGAGTAAAGTGATGCTGCTGCATAAACTGGTTCACCGGCTCCCACGAGTCATCGACAGTCAGGGCCATAATGACGAATGGTTGGTTCTGCATGCGCCTCTGCAGCTGCTCCAGCGATGGCATCTCATCTAGACAGGGCGGACACCAAGTGGCCCAGAAATTGACCAGCACAACTTTTCCCAGGAAGCCAGAAAGCGAATACTCCTTCCCCGCTTGATTCCTGACCGTGAAGCCCGGGGCAAGTTCTCCCTGCACTGCCAGACCGCTGCCTGGCTGCGAGCAAGCAGCACACACCATCCAGGAGAGCGTTGCTATCAGTTGCAGAGCATGGCGTGAAGGCTTTGACTTCATCTGGCTTCTTAACCCTTCGACTGACTGGCCGTGGCGGCGATATTGAGTCGCTTCCGGCGGTCCCCGCGCGCCAGGGAAATCTTCAGCAGGGGCGGCGTAACGAGGGTTGTCAGGATGACCATGATCACCACGGCAGAATAGGTAGAAGTGCTGACGACCGGTTCCCCTCGCAACAGCAACGAAGCCCCGATGCTGGCAAAGATCAAGCCCACTTCACCTCGTGGAATCATTCCCACGCCCACCGAAAGCCGGTCGAGGCCTCTTTCCACGACAGCTAAGGCGCAGGCCTGTTTTCCAAGAATGGCCACAACAGTTAGAGCAAACGCGAAGCCCTGAATACTGGGATCGGTAAACGTTCGGAGATCCACTCGCACCCCCATCAGCACGAAGAAGATCGGCACGAGAAAAGATGAAATCGGTCGCACCAGTTCGTCGATAGAATGCTCTCCTCTTTCCCGGAAGTTGCTGTAGTGAACGGGGTCCAAGATGAGGCCCGCCGCGAACGCCCCCACAATGGGAGCCAATTCGATGCGGCTGGCAAGATGGGCCAGGAGAAAGCAGAAGCAGACGCTGGTTGCCAGCAGCATTCCTCCCACATTGAGCCTTGAGGCGATGGAGAACATCCTGGGAGAGACTCTAGAACCAATCCACAAGGCAATCACCAGAAAACCCACTGCCTTGACGACGATGAAGCTGATGTCCAAGGCAGAGATCTGTGCGCCACCTTTGTCAGCCGCCCTAATGATGCCGCTCACGGCCGCCAAAATTACCAGGCCCATCACGTCATCAATCACTGCGGCACCCATGATGATCCGGGACTCTTTGGCATCAGTCTTTCCCAGATCCTTCAAGACACGGGCCGTGATCCCGACGCTGGTCGCACAAAGAGTGGCGCCAACAAAGGCATGCACTAAAGGGTTGGCGCCCGGCAGGAAAAATGCGCCAACTCCCCAGCCCAGAAGCATCGGGCAGATGACTCCAATCAAAGCGACCAAAAACGAGGAGAGGCCTACTTCGAGCATGTCCTTGATGTTCGACTCCAGGCCAACCTCAAATAGAAGGAAAATCACTCCTATCTCGGCAAGAGTATTGATCACTTCACTGGACTTGAGATAGTCCAACCCGCTAAAGCCCAAAAGTGAAAGATTACCTAACACCACCCCGAAGATCAGCTCGCCGAGCACTGCAGGCTGGTGAAGGCGCTCCAGCAAAGCTCCGCCAAACTTGGCCGAAAGGAGAATTATCACTAGCGACAAAAGCACCGGAGAGATTGGACTGCCATGTCCCTGTGGGGGCGGGCCTGCCTGCGACGAGGCCGCCAGAGATTCTGCGGCTGCAAGGGAAGGGACCGGGCCGAAATCCAGACGAGGTCCAATTTGAATCAGAGCTGGCAGGCCCAAGGCCAGGACGGGAATCAACAGCCGAAGCATGCAACTCCAAAGCTTTTTATGATTCATGGACCAGGTATTTGGGTTCCTTGGGGGTTGTCTTTCCGAGCCCATAGCAAGGGTACGGTCTCCGTCTACTGCTGCCGGGCGGAACCCGAGGGCAGAACGAAGACCCTCCGTCTCAGTTGAGCTCACACCCGAGTGAGCAAGTGTCCAAGTTTTTCTTTCTTAGTCTTAAGGTAGTGCTTCGTGGATCGGCGCGGAGCCACTTCGATCGAAATGCGTTGCAGCACTTCCAGGCCTTCGTTCTGAAGCGCCGCGACCTTCTGCGGATTGTTCGACAGCAGGCGGACACGTCTGATTCCCAGGTCTCTGAGAATCGTGGCGCAAGCTACGTAGCTTCTCTCGTCAGCGTCGAAACCCAATTTGCGATTGGCCTCGACGGTATCCGCCCCCTTGTCCTGCAGTTCGTACGCAATCAGCTTGTTCAAAAGGCCTATGCCTCGGCCTTCCTCAGGGTGATAGATGATGACACCAACGCCGGCCTTGTGAATCGCTCTCAACGCAAATTTCAACTGGTCGCCGCAGTCACAGCGTGTTGATGCAAAGACGTCACCTGTCAGGCACTGCGAGTGAATGCGCACCAGTGGCGCTCTTGCCTTCTGCACGTCACCCTTTACCAGAACGACGTAGGGACATTTTTTCCCCTGGACTGTGGTTTCGTAACCCAGAATCTTGAACTTGCCGTGTTGGGTCGGGAAGGCCGACTCAGAAACTCTTCGAACGCTCATTGCACCGTCGCAGGTTAGCTCTCGGCCGGCCCAGCTCAAAGATAGGACCCAGTTGGCCATTTCAAGGTTGGTCCACTCTAACGGAATCAAGAGGCCAGTGTCAATTTTAGGGAGGCTGGCGAGCGGGAGGCTCATGCTCTGGCTCAAGATCCACTAAACTCTTGAGATAATTCCCAAAATTCGGGAACATCGCCGTTGATCGACTTCTAGCGCCTTCCGTGCAACCCGAACGCTGGCAGTCCAATCCCATGCCTGTGCGGCAAGAGTTTGAGAAGCCCAGGTCTGGCGGACCGTGTTGGCCACAGATCTCGATTCGCGGTCGTTCTGTCGAGCTTCGCGTCGGTTGTGCCGCCCAAGGACTCCGTTCATGCCCAGCCGCCTTCCGCTCCGACTGGCCACAGTCTTCGGTCTTAGCCTGTTGCGAGTGGCTCTCCAAACGTACGCCGTTCTGGCGGTCCCCATCGATCAGTACTTGGGTCTGCCCGTGGCGGCAGTTCAGTTTATTTCAGACGGTGCACACGACGACACGACGGCTTTGGGGAAGTCTATAGCCGTGGCTCCGGGCAAGTTGCTGGCTGGCTCTGACGTCCGCCGGAGTATCGAGACCCTTTTCGAGACGCGTGAGTTTGCCCATGTTGAAGTGGAGGCAACTCAGCAAAGCCCAGGCCTTACGATCACTTTCCGGCTACGCTCTAACTTTTTTTTTGCGGATTTCCGTCTCCGAGGCGATCCGGTTCTTCGCTCGCCCCTCTCCGGCTTGACCTCACTACCACTGGGTGAGGTGTATTCCCCTCGGGCCGTGGAACAACTGCTACAGCGGGTGCAGGCCGCACTGAGGGATGCCGGTTATTACCAAGCGGAAGTAATTCCCAACGTTCAGTTCGCAGCGGAGTCGCGCCTGGTGACAGTGGAGTACATCATCCGGTCCGGCGCGCGAGCCTCCGTTCGCGGAATTCAGATTGCTGGGTCGCCGCTGCTTGAGAAGTCGGAGATTCTTGACGCAATGAAGCTTCGCACGGGGTCTGAATTCTCCGGCGACTCGTTGCGCCGCGACTTTGAGCGTCTCCGCCGCCTCTACTCAGACCGCGGCTTCCTCAATGCAACAATCCGGCTGGAGAAGCTGGCATATGACGAGGCTTCCAATTCGGTTGAGGTGCAGATCTTGATTGACTCCAGCGCGTTTGTTTACATTGAGCTGACCGGAGGAAAAATTCCGAAGAAGCAGCTGCGAGACCTGGTTCCCATTTATGAAGAGGGTAGTATCGGCATCGATCTGATTCAGGAAGGAAGGCGGAGCATCGAAGACTATTTCGAAAGGAAAGGGTACTTCGATGTCACGGTCCGGGAAGAGTTAATCGAGGTTCCCAGCGAGAACGCTTACCAGATTAACTACAGCATTGACCGCAAGGGCCGGCAAAAGGTCGTATCGATTGACTTCACAGGCGCGGCACATTTCAGCCAGCAGCATTTGCTGGACCGCCTGGCAACGCGGTCTGGAGGGCTCATTAACCGAGGCAAGTTCAGCCAAGACCTGCTGAACCAGGACGCTGAGAACATCAAGGACCTTTACTTCCGCGAGGGCTTCGAACAGGTATCTGTGAAGCCTTCCTTTGAGAAAGATGCCTCAGGCACAAACATCGCGGTTCGCTTTGCCATCCAGGAAGGCCCACGTACGCTGGTCAGTGATCTCGATTTCCGTGGCGGCCAGATACCGAAGTCAGAGCTGTTGTCTGGCCTCGCTCTCACGGCGGGTCGGCCATTTTCGCAGGCGCTGCTGCAGGACGACCGCCGTGTAGTCGAGTCTCACTATCTGGACCGTGGGTTCACTGAAGCGAGTGTGGAAGCATCGGTTGCGCGACTCGAAGACGGTCGCGTCCAAATCCTTTATTCGGTTTCTGAAGGCAAGCCGATTCACGTGGCCGATGTTCACACGGTAGGCAGTCAGCAGACACGTCGCAAGGTGATTACTCGCAACATTAACTTCCACGAAGGCGACCCGCTCAGTCAGGACCGGCTGCTCAGCAGCCAGCAGAGTCTCTACTCACTGGGCCTGTTCAACCGCGTCGATATCGTTCCAGTTAACGTGAGCCGGAGCGATTCCACTCGGCCCGTTCTCATTCGCGTTGAAGATGGAAGTCCCATTATCTTGGGATACGGCGGCGGATACCAGGACCGCGAGGGGCCGCGCGGCACGATCGAGATTTCTCACAACAATCTCTGGGGCTTGGCGCGAGCTCTGAGCTTTCGAACGCGAGCGAGTTTTCGAGAACAGCGTGGTCAAATCACCTACAAGGAGCCTCGACTGTTCAATCGCGATTTGGATTCCTACCTCACCCTGTTTGCTGAAAACACCCGTCGAGTCAGCTTTAACACCACTCGAACCAACGCCTCGCTTCAGGTGCTGAAGCGCCTCGGGCCTGTGGACAACTATTTTGTTCGATACAATTTTGAGACGGTAGACCTCTCAGACGTGCGGGTCAATCCCCAGGCCACGGGCCGGGCGGATTTGGGTACCCTGAAGTTATCAAGCTTTTCCACAGCCTGGCTGCGCGACACTCGCGACGATCCCATCGAACCAGCCAAGGGCTACTTCAACACCCTCAACTTTTCGGTAGCCTCGCGAGCCTATGGCTCCCAAGCAAACCTCCTGTCTTTTTTTGGACAGAGCCAGATGCACCGCCGCGTGGGCAAACGAGCTGCTGTGGCAACGTCGCTTCGCCTTGGGCTTATCGGGCCTTACGGTACAACCGCAGAGGTGCCGATTAGCGAGCGCTTTTTTGCCGGCGGGTCAACCACGCTACGAGGCTTTGGCCTGGATGAGGCCGGACCATTGGATTTGGAGAGTAATAAACCGCTGGGCGGAAATGCGCTCGTCATAGCTAACGTCGAGTTGCGGGTCCCTTTGACTGAGAACATCTCGTTTGCCCCGTTTTACGACACGGGCAATGTCTTTCGGCGGATGCGCGACATTACGTTGTCGTCGTTCAGCAACACTCTTGGCTTGGGGCTCCGCTATAAGACGCCGTTTGGCCCTTTGCGCATGGATATTGGATTCAATCTGGCGCCTCCGGCGGGGTTGCCCACTAGACAGATTTTTTTCACGATCGGCAACCCGTTCTAGGGCGGGCAGGCCGCTGGCGAGTAGACAGAGACACTGCGGATAGAGGTTCACGAATGACAATTCTTCTGAGTCCTGGGCGCAAAATGGCATCGGATCAAAGGCGCTATTCGCTGTTTCCCAGAGCCCTCTCCCTGTCTCTGGGTTTTTGTGTCTGGCTTTCTTTGTCGCTCGTGAGCCCTGCCGAAGTGATTGACCGCTTGATGGCTGTAGTCGATAGGCGGATCGTTACTCTGGGAGACGTCGAGGAAGAACTCAGGTTTCAGGAAGTCGACCCGCGAGGCACGGACACCGGTCTGCCATCCCTGTCCCAGGGACAGAAGCTAAGCCAGGAACTGGCGCTGCAACGGTTGATTGAGCAGGCCCTGATACGCCAGCAGATTGGGCTCTTCCCGGGAGTCGATGTTTCAGCTGATGAGATCGAGGCACAAATCGAAGAGATGCGGAAAAAAGCGGGCGGCGCTGCAGCCTGGGACAAGACACTAAAGGAACACGGTGTGGCTCTGGACCCGCTTCGAGATCGCGTCCGATGGCAGCTTGAAGTCATGCGATTCATCGACTATCGTTTCCGCCAATTCGTCGTTGTTGACTCCGGCGAAGTTGAGGCCTACTACAAGGGTCGATTGTTGGAGGAGTTGCAACAGCGGGGCGTTTCACCGCCGCCCTTGACAGAAGTGGACGAGAAAATTCGCGAGATCCTCGTCGAAGAAAAGCTCAACGTCCAAGTTGAGGAATGGCTGGCCTCGCTAAGGGCCAGCGCGATGATTGAGATTTTTCATTGATTCTGCACCGCGTTCCTGCTGGCTTCTGCCACCACAGGCCGCCTTGTGTAGAGTAGATATAGGGCTCATTTCGAAAATCTGATGTTGGGCCAGCTTGGCTAGGTGATGTCTCTCTTCAAGAAAATCCTGCTCGGAGGAACCCTGGTCGTCCTGCTGACGGCGTTGATAGCGGCGCTCGTCGTCTCCAGCCAGGCGTTCCAAGATCATGTCAAGCAGCAGATCGTCATGCGTCTGGAAGCTGCGAGTGGCGGACGAGTATCTGTCGAGTCATTGCAGCTAAATCTCTTCCCTCTGAAAGCCGAGCTTGCTGGCCTGACGATTCAGCGCAGGGACCGGACGGCGCAGCAGCCATTTCTGAAGGTCAGGAAGATCGAGGCGTATCTGTACTGGAGCAGCCCCCTGGGGATATTCCGGCTCAAGACCTTAACGGTGGATGAGCTGGAATGTCAGGTGCTTGTTCACCCCGACGGAACCTCCAATGTGCCTGAGCCCGGGCCAGCGGCGGACGGTGCCGATCTCTTTCGCTTTGTTGTCGATGCTTTTGAGGTTCGGCAAGGAGCTCTGCTGTTCAATGCGGAACGGTCTTCTTTCAGCACCCGCGTTGAGAACCTCGCTGTGTCTGCCCGCTACCAGGCTGCAAAGGGGTACCAGGCTCTGCTGAAATACGAGGCCGGCAGCATCCGGTTTGGCAAGTTAGTCTGGGATTACGGCTTGGACCTCGAAGCGGAGTTGCAGCAGGACCAGATTCGTGTGGGGCGGCTCGTCGCGTCTACCCGCCGCTCGAAACTGCAAGCCCAAGGTTTGATCCGAAACTTGAGCGATCCAGCCGCTGAGTTCAATTACAGTGGCGCCCTGCAGATTGCCGAAGCAAAGGCCGTGTTGCCGCAGCTTCGGGAGCTTTCGGGCGAAGTGCGCATCAGCGGAACGCTTAGCGCCTCGCGCCGTCAATGGCGTGCTGTGGGCATGCTCGAGGCCGCGAGGCTTTCGCTCAATGCGACGCGTGTTGAGCGTTTCACGAGCCAGTACAGCCTCACCCCCGAGCAACTGCAATTTGACAAAGTGCAGTTCGTAGGCCTGCACGGGCGCGTCGGGGGCCGCTTCACTGTCGGGTCACCCTTTGGCCAGAGGCGTTATGCGGCCGATCTTCAGATGACAGAGGTTGGACTTCTTGACCTCTCGGCCCTGGCTGCACTCGAAAGAGCGCAGTTTGCCGGAAAGCTGGCAGGAACCATCAAGGCCACTTGGCAGGAGAGCTGGAAGAACCTCGCCGGCGAGGGACGCCTGACGATCTCAGATTCGCCAACAGAACCACGCGAGCACCAGCTGGAGGGCAAGAGTCTTCCGATCAGCGGCCAGTTGAACTTCTCCCTGTCGGAGTGGAGCTCACAGTTCCGTAACAGCTTTCTTAAACTGGGAGAAACTCTGGTGCAGTTCAGCGGCACTCTCGCAGCGAACGATGCTTCGACTCTTCGATTCGAAGTCCATTCGGAATCCCTCAGCGACTTGGCGTTCCTGATGCCCGATCTTGATGGAAGGGCCAACGTTGTTGGAACCGTGGAAGGCACGCCAAGCCAGCCAAGAATCCGTGGCAGCTTTATCGCGGAGCGAGTTTCGTACCAGAAGTTTCGAGTGGATGAGGCCCAGGGACGATTCGAAGGAGACCGGCGCGTCATCGACTTGTCCAAAGTGGATCTCGTCCGAGGCGGCGCTCGCGTCGGCGGGCGCGGTAAGATTTTTCTAGATCCGGTGCGGTTCGTGCCAACCGGCGATGTGCATCTACTGGCTGATTTCCGGGATGTTCCAGCAGAGGATCTCTATGCGATGCTGGGTGAGAGCTATCCAGTTTCGGGAATCTTCAGCGCCAATCTCATGGCGACAGGTCAACTCTCACATCTGGTCCTGGAGGGTCACGTCCAGGCGCAGAATGGCTTGTTCCTTGGCCAGCCCTACAAGAGCGCTCGGGCGGACATTCAGTACAGGGACGCTGTGTTGAGTCTCCAGAATATTTCTGCCAACCAGTGGAACGGACAGATGCGTGGCGAGGCCGTATTGCGTTTGAAGGAACAGCAGGTCCAAGCCACCATGCACGGTACAGGTATTCTTCTTGACCAGATTTCCTGGATGCAGTTCTCAGGCAGCTCAGTTTCGGGCCAGCTGCGCAAGCTCGATCTGAAAGTTGCCGGTCCTTATCGTCGCCCGGCCCTGGACGGAGAGTTGGAAGTCGTTGACCTCAGGTTAGCCGGTGAACGGGTTGGGGATTTCCGTGTCCGCCTCGAGACAGAGAAGCAGTTGCTGCGATTTCAGACCGACTCTTTGACGGCCGAGACAGACCTGAAAGGCAGTGGCAGTGTCCGTCTCGACGAAAACTTGGACTGCATCGCGCAGTTGGCGTTTCGAAACTTTGTGCTCTCTCCTTACGTTCGAAGGATGCTGCCGGCAGCGCCAGCACAGCTCTCCAGCCGGGCAGAAGGACAGGTAGTCCTGACAGGCCCACTTCGCTATCCGGAAAAGCTCATCATTACCGGACGCTTGCAGTCGATGGAGATCAACTTCAGGGAAGCGCAGTTGAAGACTTCACGGCCCTTTGAGCTTGATGTGCGGAACGAGCAGGTGAACATCAAGGACGCAAGCTTTGTCGGCAAGGGAACGATGCTGAATTTGAATGGTTTAGTGGACCTGACCCAGCTGCGGCGCCTCCAGCTCACTCTCAGAGGAGAAATGGACCTCGCCCTCTTGAACGAGTTTGTGAAAAAGCTATCCGCCTCGGGCAGCGCGGTCCTCAATGCAAGTGTACGCGGAACCCTAACCGAACCCCGCATTCAAGGGCAGGCACGCATCAACAGCGGCCAGTTTGCCTATGAAGGGCTGCCGAACTCTTTCTCGGAGGTCAGCGGGAACTTCTTTTTCGATGAAAACCAGGTGAAGATCGACAACCTAAGTGGCTCTAGCGGGGGTGGGAAGGTCCAGGCTAGTGGCGACTTGGTCTTCGGGCAGGAACAGATCCGGCTGATGAATCTGCGTATCGAGGGGCGCGAGGTTCGTATTCGCTATCCGGAAGGAATGAGAAATGTCGTTGACGCTGACCTGACGCTACGAGGATCACAACGCGCCCAGGTCCTGTCCGGAAGCATTCGGATTCTCAGCGCTTCCTTTCAAAAGGGGTATGACCCGATCACTCAGTTTCTGGAGGAGCGCGCCACTCATCCCACCTGGCAAGGGGTGCAACAGTTGGGCGGGACTCTGAGCCTGGATCTGACCATCACAGGGGATCGAAATATCAAGCTGGACACACCGCTTATCAAGATGACTTCGCGCGCAGATTTGAGGGTCAAAGGCACGGCAGCCAGTCCCTTGGTGACAGGCAGCATCGAAGCCAGCGGAGGAGAACTCTACTTTCAAGGGGCGCGTTATCGAATTACACGCGGTCGGCTCGACTTCCTCAATCCCGTGCGCATCGACCCGCGCATCGATTTGGAAGCCGAAACCGATTTGCGTGACTACCGGATCGTGCTGACCATCAACGGCACGGCCGACAAGTTTCGGGCAGACCTCCGGTCGGACCCGCCGATGCCCACGGTCGACCTCTTTGGTCTGGTGTCCGCTGGTGGCACTGGCGGCGGATTGGCCCCAGGTGCATACCGTCCCTACGCAACTTCGGGCCGACAGCAGGAAAACTCCGCAGCTGCAGCGTCGGCACTGCTGTCGGAGGGTCTTTCGATGAAGGTTGGGTCCGGCGTCAAAAGGCTCTTCGGCATCGACAGGTTCCGCGTAGATCCTTTCCTCGTGGGCAACGAGCGCGACCCCTCCCCCCGCGTTACTTTTGGCCAGCAGATTACGAAGGACTTCTCGATTACTTACTCAACCAGTGTGTCCTCCAACGAACAGCAAATCATCCTGCTCGAGTACCAACTGAACGACTCCACCTCAATCATCGCCTCGCGTGACGCAGAAGGCTCCTTCGGCCTCGACGTGCGCTTCCGCAAGCGCCTGCGGCAAAGGAACCGTTGACCCCCACGTGCCGCCGACACAGAGACTTGCCACGCACCGCCAGGCCCAGAGAGCACCAATTCTCTGGAGCTTGCCAGGAAATGTCACCCGCTTCGATCGGTAAACCTGTTATATGACGGTCCCATCCGGGATGACAGCTCCTTTCGGAATCACAACAATTCCATCTCGGATGTAATAGTTGTCGCCATCAGAATTGACCTGGCCCTTGGCATTAGCGATCACAACCTTGTTTCCGATGCGGGCGTTTCGATCGATGATGGCGTTCACAATGCTCGTGCCACTGGCAATACCCACGTTGGGAATTCCCCGTTGGGCATTCTGTTCCATGTCTTCTGAGGTTTCGTATTCGCCGGCTCCGATAATGTAAGAATTGCTGATAGTCCCACCAGTCCCGATGCGACTGCGAGTGCCAATGATTGAATGCCTGATGTCGACGCCATCCAGAAAACATCCATCGGCAATAATGCAATTCTCAAGGTGACAATTGTTGATCTTCGAGCCAGGCAGGAAGCGAGAACGCGAGTAGATGGGATTCGAGGCGTTGTAGAAGTTGAACTTGGGCATACTCGACGTCAGCCCCAGATTTGCTTCAAAAAAGGAACGAATCGTTCCGATGTCAGCCCAGTATCCAGAGAACGGATACCCCAGCATTCGGTATTTGTGGACTGCGGCTGGAAAAATATTCTGGGCAAAGTCATGCCCCGTCGTCGAAGCGAGAAGGTCGATAAGGAACCTCTTGCCAAATACATAAATGCCCATAGAAGCCAGATACCCTCGGCCCTGCGGAAACTGCACAGGGTCGTATTCTCCAGCCAAGTCACTTTCCAGGGTTGCTAGTTGGTCCGGGTTTGGTTTTTCTTGGAAGCAGAGGACCTGGTTCTTGCTGTCCTCCTTCATGATCCCGAACTGCGGGGCCTGGCTGGCCGTCACAGGTATCCGCGACACAGTGATATCGGCTCTGTGTTCGAGATGGAAGCTAATCAGCTTTCGATAGTCCATGTGATAGAGCTGGTCGCCATAGAGTATCAGGATATGCGAGACGTCGAGTTCCTCGAAGTGGCGGATGCATTGCCGCACTGCATCGGCAGTGCCCAAGAACCAGTTCGTGTTCTCCGGTGTCTGTTCGGCAGCTAGAATACTGACAAAGCCCAGAGAGAAATGGTCGAGGCGGTAGGTTCGAACCACATGACTGTTCAGAGAGACAGAATTAAACTGAGAGGTGACAAAAACCCGACGGATGCCGGAGTTGATACAATTGCTGAGTGGAATATCGACGATGCGGTATTTCCCGGCCAAAGGGACGGCTGGTTCAGCCCGATACTTTGTCAAGGGAAACAGCCGTTCCCCTCTGCCACCACCCAGGATAATCCCCAGCGCATTGGTGAAGCTCACACTCATGTCCTTAAATTGCGGCGTAATTCCCCGCGAGAAGATGCTCCGGTCACGAACTGAGATCGGTTTCCAATTATACTAGGCCCTGGCTCTGGTTGAGAATCAGGATGTCAGCCAGGCTAAGGCTTTTCCAGGGACGCGCACAGCATTTCTTCATCATTGCGGGCGAAGATGTGGCGGTTGGCATAGGCTGGGTGCGACCAGTTCACAGCGCCAAGTTCCCGGCGGTTGCCGGGTCTTGAAGTGGGTTTGATCAATGGAGTGCGTCCCAGCTCGCGATAGCCTTGCGGGGACAGCGTGGCAATGATGAGATCTCCCCTGTCGTTATTGATAAAGAAACGGTCAGCATTTTTCACCAGGAATCCACTGGCCCACCTCGCTTTTTCCTTGGTCACCTCCAGGGTTTCCCAAATGCGGCCTCCGGTGCGCAGATCCAGGCTGCGAAACTGGCCATAGCTGCAGATGCCGTAGATCGCATCACCCAGAACAACCGGAGTGGTGATCAGCGCGTGCAAACCGTCGGTGTCGATCTCACTCTTGCTTTTGCCTTTCCAGATCAGCGTCGCGCCGGGTTTCTTTTCATCGAGTTCCAATAGCATCGACCCATTATAGAATGATGAGACCAGTAGCCGACGACCGCTCTGAACCGGAGTGGCGACAGAAAGTGCCGTGTCCACCTTGAAAGGAACTTCCCAAAGCAGCCTTCCCGTCGCTGGTTCGAGCGAGGAGACTGCTTGAGGATGCCAGATGATGATTTGGCGCCGTCCTCCAGCTGTAGCGGCAAAAGGCGGGCTGTAACCAGGCTCAGCATCCGAAGTCAACGCTCGCCAGACTTCTTGGCCCGTGCGTTTGTCGAAGGCCACAACCTTAGCATCGGACTGACCTCCCACCAGACAAATCAGAAGATCCCCTTCGACCAGCGGGGCTGCCGTCATTCCCCAGACCGGCACTTCGGTCTGATAGTCCTGGCGGTAGTCCTTCTCCCAAACAATAGCCCCAGTCTTGAAATTGAGGCAGAGCAATTTCCCTTTCGTGCCCTGAACGTAGACTCGGTCGTCGTCGACGGTCGGTGTGGCTCTGGGCCCCGTGGCGTATGTCTCCATAAGGCCGATGTAGTCGACCTCCCACTCCCGAGTCCACAACGTCTTGCCCGTACGTTCGTCGAGACACAGGGCCCTTTCCGTTCCCCGGCTGCCCTGCTGACGAGAGAAATCCGTCACGAACACTCGCCCTCCAGCGACAGCAGGGCCACTGAAGCCGTTTCGCACCGGTACACGCCACTTGATCTTGAGGCCGGTGGAGGGGAAGGTATCGAGTATTCCTGTTTCATTCCAGATTCCTGCCCGCCCTCTACCTCTCCACTCCGGCCAGTCGCCGCCTTGAATCCACAAGGGCGAAAACACTACGAGGACTGCTGCCAGAAGCATTTCTCGCTTCAATGGACCTCCTTCTTTCAGTACAAGCCGGCTGGCAAAGCTGATACGTGTGGAACGAAACTCGTCCAGATTCTCATTGAAATGAAAGCGAACGGTAGAGTCCTGGTGCGGAATGCCAGTCCGAAGCCAAGCCATCCCGTTGGCGAAGCTGCCTCGGTTGCGGCTGTGTCGAGCCGCATCTGACCTGGTTCTGATTTACTTCATTTCAAAACGAAGTCGTTAATCTGAGCTCGATACTTCTGATACATCATGGAGACCACCAGCAGAAGGACCCCCAGGCCGATGGAAGCGATGATGCGATAGATCTTCTCCATCTCTCGCAGGTCGACCAAAAAGACCTTCAGGATGGTAGCTCCAAAGAGCAGGATTGCCAGCAGGCGGATCGGTTGAACTCTGCGAAGGATACCCACGGTGACGAGCCCGATGGAATACAGCCCCCACAACGAAGACACAGACAACTGCATGCGGCTCCGGATTTGGCGCCCCGTGCCGTATGCAGTCGTCCGGTAGAAGTCCACTTCAAAGGCATTCACAATCTCAGTTGTGAGAAAGAAAAGCACCATCAGATTGGCCCCAATAAAAAGCCCGCTGATCACCCAGCCCTCGAGCTTTTCCAGTCGCTGGCGGTTTTGAGCGTAGAGAAATGCCATTGCAAAAACGGCCCCGGTACCCATCAGGAAAGTGAACGCTCGCCTGTTGAAGAGGAAAGTGAAGGCCTGAGAGGACGCCGGGCTGAACGCGCTGTCGAGAAAAAGGAGCCGAGCGGCCACCATAGTTGCAATCAAGAGTGCTGCTCGGCGCGTCTTACTGCTGTCTAGCCGAAAGCCAATCCATGTCAGCACTGCAGCCTCGACGGCCCAGCCAACCGTGATCCAGTTTTGCTTCAGCTGAATCGGGATGGCCAGCGTCAGGGAAGTGAGGCCGAGGCTGAGAAAAACCAGCAACAAGTAGCTGTCCTGGGGCGCTCGGCGGTAAACGAACGATCCAAGGCCAACGTAGACAGCGGCCATCAGCACTGCGTAGAACCCCAGATAGTGGAAGTGGTTGTCCTCCAACAGGCCGTAGGTCCAGAGAAAATAGGCTGCGCCGTTCAGGGTGATCAGAGACAGATCGCGAAAGGTGGTTTTCTGCTGATGGGTGATGTTGTAGAGAAACGACATCACCGCAAACAGCAGGAAGAACAGCGTAAGCAGGCACTCTGTGCGCCAGAGTTTGGCCTCGGTATAGAAGCTCAAAGTCCAGCCGATGAACATGAATTGAGTGAAGAAGAACGCAAGAAGGTTGATCGCTCGCCAGTTCTTGAAGTATGCCAGCGCGACGACTCCCAGATCCAGAAGCAACACATAAGCGAACAGCCCCAACTGATTGTCTTTGCCGGTGCTGAGCAGTACGGGCGTCATGAAGCCACCCACGGTCGCAAAAACGGCAATGGTCTTGGAGTCGTATCGCAGCGACATCACTACCGTGGCTGTCGTAATCAGCATCATCAGCAGCAGCGCAGGAAATTGTGGCAGGAGCTGGTAGAAACTGAAGGCCGCAAAAACGGAGAAGTAAAGAATTGCGACACCACCGCCCAGCATCGTGATCGCATATCCGCTATACGACTTGCGGTGGAGTCGCTCGCCCCAGGCAAGAAACCCTAGCCCCGTGAGGATGCCAATCATGACGCGGCCGGCTTCGCCAATCCATTCGTTATCGATGGCGTACTTCAAGAAGTAACCCATCCCCAAAATGATGGCCGCCATGCCAATTTTGTTGAGCAAATTGCCGCCAATTTGGGATTCGAGGCTTTCCTGAACCGCAGCCTCTGAAGCATGCGCATTGACTGCGCCCGTTTCCTCTGTCGCGTGGGTGTATGTCGGGCCTATGTTTGCAGGCATAGGCGGAGGAGCAGTGTCTTTTGCAGTTGGTGGCTCATCCGGTGATACCGTGGGCAGGATCGCGCTGACGGCAACCGAACGCTTCCCGAGATGCATCTCTAAGGCATGAATGCGTTGGATCTGATTTTGAAGCAGGCGCTCCAGGCTATCGAGCCGCTGAGCCAGTTGTTGCAGTTGATCGTCGGAATTCGAGGGCATAAATTTAGGCCCACTATAGAAGCGGGTTCCCATGAAGTCAAGGCAGGACGCCACTCTTGCCGCGATCGGTGCGCCACTGGCAAGTCTTTAGGATGCTGTGCACGGCCCAGAAATCCCGTTTGACGCAGGTAGACGCATTGGCTACACTTTGAGTTTGCCCTGGAGGCATCTATTGCGGCTATACCTTGCCAAGTTGTTTCAAAATCGATTCCCGGCCGTCGTGATCACGGCACTCCTCGGGCTTGGCCCGATTCACGCCTGGTCCCAATCGGACTACTTGAAAGAGTCCGAGGCCAAAGCTCGAGATCTGCTCGGCAAGTCCATTCAAGCTCTTGGCGCCGAGGCCTACCTGAAAGTTGGGGATGTGCAGCGCAGTGGCAAGTACTATTCGTTCCGGAAGGACGATCTGCAGGCCGGTGGGCCGTTTCAATCGTTCGAAAAGTTTCCCGACAAGCAGCGGTTCGAGATCGGAAAGAAGGCCGAGATCGTCAACATCAATGACGGGGACAAAGGCTGGAAGATTGAGTACAAGGTCGTGAAAGACCAGTCGCCGGAAGAGATCTCAATCTTCCAGAAGGGCCTGAAGCACAATCTTGACAACATTCTGAAGGAGCGGCTCAATGAGCCTGGAGTGAAATTCAGGTATGAAGGAAGAAGCCGCATGGATCTGGGTGAGGTAGAGGCGGTCCAGTTGATCGACAAAGACAATGACAGGGTAAAGATCTATATCAATGCGTCCAGTTTCCTTCCTGCCAAGATCGAGTTCAAGTCCCCTGGCTTTGGCAAGCGCTGGCCGACCGAGGACGTCCGGCACTATTACAACTATCACAGCGTTCAGGGGGTGCAGTTTCCCTTCACCACCGTTCGGTTTTCAAATGGTTACAAGGCTTCCGAGTTTCATTTGGACGCTGTCACAATTGACCAATCCCTGCCGGACGCGCTCTTTACTCCAACTTACAAAAAGTAAGTCTTCGATTCGGGAGAAATGCATGATCCGAAGCACGACTGTTATTAGCGTCAGGAAAGACGGCAAGGTAGCGCTCGCTGGAGACGGACAGGTGACCCTGGGAGAGACCATCATCAAGCAGGGTGCAAAGAAGATCCGGCGGCTGTACAACGGCCAGATTCTGGCCGGTTTTGCAGGGTCCACTGCAGATGCTTTTGCGCTGTTTTCGCGCTTCGAAAGCAAACTGGAGGAGTTTCGCGGTAACCTGCCTCGAGCCGCAGTTGAGCTAGCCAAGGACTGGCGCACCGATCGAGCTTTGCGGCACCTTCAGGCGTTGCTTGTTGTGGCAAACACCGAGAGCACGTTCTTGTTGAGTGGAAACGGCGATCTCATCGAGCCAGACGATGGCATTGCTTCCATCGGTTCTGGGGGAGCCTATGCTTTGGCGGCGGCCAAGGCTCTGGTGAAACATTCCGATCTTTCGGCGCGCCAAATCGCGGAGGAAGCTTTGAACATTGCGGGCAGCATCTGCATTTTCACGAATCTGTCGATCAGCGTCGAAGAATTGTAGGCCGAGTGCCCTTAGCGAGGGTGGTTGTTCTCATGAGTCCAAGGGGAGGCCAAAAAAGAGGGAATATGGTGATCTACTTACCCGGAGCTGTCGAAGGGGAGGAAGTACCTCTGGATGAACTGACGCCCCGGCAGATTGTGGCGGAACTCGATAAGCACGTTGTGGGGCAGAGGGCCGCCAAGCGAGCTGTAGCCATTGCGTTGCGCAATCGCATCCGACGGCAGAAGCTCGCGCCCGAGATGGCCGAAGAGGTAATGCCCAAGAACATCATCATGATCGGCGCCACAGGGGTAGGCAAGACTGAAATCGCGCGCAGGCTCTCAAAGCTCTCCAACTCGCCGTTTCTGAAGGTAGAAGCATCAAAATTTACTGAAGTGGGTTATGTGGGGCGCGATGTGGAATCCATGATCCGTGACCTGGTTGAAATTGCCATTGACATGGTGCGGGAAGAGAAGCTGAACGATGTGGCTGACAAGGCCGAGCAGAACACCGAAGAGCGCATTCTCGACCTGCTGCTGCCACCGCATCCGGCCGCTGGAGAAGACTCCAACTCCCCTGAAGAGATTTACAAAGCACGAGAGACGTTCCAGAAAACGCGCGAGAAGCTGCGCCAGCAGCTTCGAGAGGGGAAGCTGGACGAGCGCTCCGTTGAAGTGGAAGTCCGCGAACGGAGCTTCCCGGCTTTTGAGATCATCTCAAACCAGGGCGTCGAAGAGATGGACATCAACGTCAAAGACATCCTGCCCGGGCTGTTTGGACAGAAAACGAAGAGACGCAAGATGAAGATTGGCGAAGCCATCGACTACCTGGTTCAAGAGGAAGAGCAGAAACTGATCGACATGGACCAGGTGACACGCACGGCTGTGGACCGCGTGGAGCAGAACGGCATCATCTTTCTGGATGAGATCGACAAGATTGCCGGTCGGGAAAGCGGTCATGGGCCGGATGTCAGCCGCGAAGGCGTGCAGCGCGACATCCTGCCGATTGTGGAAGGCACCACCGTCAACACGCGTTATGGCATGGTGCGGACGGATCACATTCTCTTCATCGCAGCTGGAGCATTTCACGTCAGCAAACCCTCTGACTTGATTCCGGAGCTGCAAGGCCGCTTCCCGATCCGGGTAGAGTTAGAATCACTCACGCTGGAGGACTTCGTCCGTATTTTGAAGGAACCTAAGAATGCGCTCATCAAGCAGTACACAAGCCTGATGGACACCGAAGGCATCAAGCTGTCATTTAGCGATGATGCGGTGCTCGAGATCGCCAAGTTTGCAGCGCTTGTGAACGAAAGAACCGAGAACATCGGCGCCCGCCGTCTGCAAACGATCATGGAACGCCTCCTGGACGAGATTTCCTTTGAAGGCCCGGACCTGAAGGAAAAAACCGTGGCCATCGATTCGGCCTACGTTAGGAAGATGCTGGAGTCAATTGTGAAGGACCAGGATTTGAGCCGGTATATTTTGTAGCTCGGCGAATCTAGCCTCCAACGCCCTTGACTACCCCAGTTATGCGGACTTGCTCCGCCAATGCTGGGTAGGTGGCTTCGACCTTCCTTACCAGGTGAGTCGCGGCTTCGTTAGACCCAATTAGGATGAAATTTTCTCTGTTCGGCTTTGTGCTGGACCGGGCTCGGGGGCTCACCCGAGCCAAATACTAGTTCGGAGGCGCCGGTGAAAGACGCAGACCCGCACGAAACACGGGTCTGCGCTACAGGATGCCGGCGTGGTGACTCGTTTGCGGCCCACTGTGACGGGGTCCTGCTGTCAAGCCCACGAATCGACGAGCTGTGAATTCCTTCCCCATCGCCAATTCAGCCGATTGATGCCCCGCCTAGTTATTCTTGTGTTGATTCTGTGTCTCGCCGCCTGTGGCAACGTAGGCGAGCCGCTGCCGCCGCTCATTCAGATTCCAGTCGCTGTTTCGGATCTAGCGGTTACTCAGACGGGCAGGTCGGTGAAACTGAGCTGGACGTTGCCGAAGCTGAACACAGACGGTTCAGCGGCAACTACGCTCTCCGCCATTGAGATCTATCGCTTGGTTCCTCAACAACCTCAGACACAGGGCCTTGGTGCCAAACTGTTGCTGGAGTCCTCTCCGTGGAAGACCATTTTGAAGGACGACCTGAACCAGTACTCGCAGGGTAACAAGCTTTTGGTGGTCGACGCCTTCGCTGACCTTCAACCAGAGACCTTGTTCCAGGGCGAGTTTCACTACGCGGTCAGAGCAATCAACAACAAGAGGCAGGGTGCAGGCCTGTCCAATGCAGTCTCGGTTAGGATCTTGCCTCTGCCTCATCCTCCGTCAGATTTGCGAATCCGATCTCTAAGTGAACAGCACATTGAGCTGGGCTGGGAGACTCCGTCCTTGAATTTCGATGGATCGCCCGTAAAAGCAACCTTGCATTTCAACGTTTATCGCGGTTCCACTCTGCAGGCCGCGGTTAGCGCGCGGCTGAACCAGAATTCAGTGCCGGAGAACCACTTCAGGGATGAGTCGATAGAACTAGGCAAGCCGTACTTCTACTCCGTCCGCGCTATCGTTGAGACGCCTCTGGGCACCCTCGAGAGTGACGAGAGCGAGCTCCTGGCAGTTACCAACGCCGACACCTATCCTCCGAAAACGCCCGCAGAGGTCACGGCTGTCAGCGACGGTCGCGCGATCAGCTTGGTCTGGCTCCCTAACGCAGAGGCTGATTTGGCAGGCTATTGGGTGTATCGCAGCGGCGGCGATAGAAAGTTTCAGCGCCTGAATGACCAACTGCTGACAACTGCCTCGACCATCGACAAATCCGTTGAGAAAGGGCAGACTTACTTTTATCGTGTCAAAGCGGTCGACCTGAAAGGAAACGAAAGCGAGTTCTCGGAGGAAGTAAGCGACACGGCTGAGTAGCTTTGATAGGTGGCCCAAACCGCAACCCCTCGGTTCGTTACGGAAAGCGGTGTCAAGGTCACTGTAGGCCAAAGGATCGGATCCAAAATGGCCCAGAAGGCCCCCGAACAGAATCCGGTGTTGCACCGGCTCGATAAGCTGAACCAGCAAGCCGAGGCCGGCGGCGGCGCCGAACGACTGGAACGCCAGCGCGCTGCGGGGAAGATGACTGCACGTGAGCGCATCGAGTTCCTTTTGGACGATGGCACCTTTGAAGAGCTGGACAAGTTTGTTACCCATCGCTGCCAGGACTTCGCTATGCAGGAGCAAAGGATTCTGGGGGACGGCGTAGTTTCTGGATATGGGCGGATCGACGGCCGCCTCGCGTATGTGTTTGCCCAGGACTTCACCGTATTTGGCGGATCACTCTCCGAAACAAATGCGTTGAAGATCTGCAAGGTCATGGATCTGGCTGTGAAGATGGGCGCGCCCGTTATTGGACTGAACGATTCCGGCGGCGCGCGCATTCAGGAAGGCGTTGTGTCGCTGGCCGGATATGCAGACATCTTCCTGAGGAATACCCTCGCGTCTGGTGTAGTTCCGCAGATCTCCGCCATCATGGGCCCCTGCGCCGGGGGCGCCGTTTACTCGCCGGCCATCACTGATTTCGTCGTCATGGTGAAGAAGAGCAGCTACATGTTCATCACAGGGCCCGACGTGATCAAGACAGTGACTCACGAAGAGGTCAGCAAAGAGGAGCTCGGCGGAGCGATGACGCATAACCGGCAAAGTGGCGTCGCGCATTTCGCCGTGGACAGCGACCGGGAATGCCTCAGCTTGATCCGGGAACTGCTTTCGTTCCTGCCCTCGAATAATCTGGATTCATCCCCTCGAAAGGAAACCAAGGACCCGGTAGACCGGGTAGATCCGGCTTTGGACGGAATGGTACCTGCTGAGGCCAACCAGCCCTACGACATCAAATCGATCGTCAGAACTGTCGTAGACGAACACTATTTCTTCGAAGTGCAGGCCCACTGTGCACAGAACATTGTCGTGGGATTCGGGCGGCTGGCTGGGCGTTCGGTCGGGATTGTGGCGAATCAGCCAGCCGTGCTGGCAGGTTGCCTCGACATTGATGCGTCCGTCAAAGCGGCCCGGTTTGTGCGCTTCTGTGATGCCTTTAATATTCCGCTCATCACTTTCGAAGACGTTCCCGGCTTTTTGCCTGGAACGGCCCAGGAGTTTGGCGGCATCATTCGTCATGGCGCTAAGCTGCTGTATGCCTTCGCCGAAGCTACCGTGCCGAAGATCACGGTGATCACCCGCAAGTCGTATGGCGGCGCCTACTGTGTCATGGCCTCCAAACATATCCGGACCGATATGAACTTCGCTTATCCCACCGCCGAAATTGCAGTGATGGGACCAGACGGCGCCGTGAATATCGTTTATCGCAAGGAATTGGGCGAATCTCTCAACCTTGACGAGGAAAGAGCGCGCCGCGTGCAGGAATTCAGGGACCGGTTTGCCAATCCCTACCTGGCGGCTGAAAGAGGCTACATCGACGAAGTCATCGCCCCGCGCGACACGCGCCGCAAACTCATCACGGCTTTGACGATGCTGGAGACCAAGCGCGACAAGAATCCACCAAAGAAGCATGGGAACATCCCTCTGTGAGACCCACTCTTGAAACCACCAGGAATACGCAGCAACACCACATCACGATGCCGGCAAGTACGGGCATTGATGAGTAACATTCGGGTTGTATTCGCGTTGACTTGCGCTCCTCGGCGGCTGCTGTTTCTCTTGGCTTTGCCTTTGTTGTTCATCAGCAGTGGTCCGGCCACATCCCAGGTTGCCATCCACACCTTTGATCCTAAACAGATCCGGATCCAGCTCAACCCTGATCTCGATGTCATCTATCACACGCTGGCACATTTCTCGCTCCCAGGAGACGCCTCCAATCTTCATTCAAAGGAGTATCTTCAGCACATCCGCCAGGCCAAGCGTGACCTGGAAGTCGGCCAGACAAAGCTGGATCAGATGGCACCTCAGATGGAAGCAGCCTATCGCAAGCTTCCCGGGCTGCGCTTTTTGAATCTGGCCCCGTTTATTGCCGACGACTATGCCTCCTTTAAGCAGGCGTTGGCGATGATTGACTTCAACTTTAGAAACGAGGCGGAAGATTCCCGTGAGACTTATGAGCAACGCAAAGCTCGTGAGGCACTGGCGCCATTGCTTTTTGGCAACACACGGCGGCTGATTCCCCTATTCAAGAACCGCTTTCCCGACCCAGCGGAACACGCCTTCCTGAAACAGTTTGCTGAATCGATGGACGACGAGCGTGACCAGTTCTACAGGCATTATCGCGAGGCGCGGACGGAAGTGGACTTGATGAGCCAGGAACGCTTTCAGCAGTTCTGGAAGGCGGAGGGCTTGGAGATAGCGGCGCCCTGGGCCTTTAGGACTGGAGTGAACGTCTTCAATATCTACCTTTGTCCGGTGATGAAGCGCAATGGACGCGGCGTGCCGGTGAACCAGGAGCAGCGGGTACTGTTCCACATCGTGGCACCGCTGCCCGAGACCAAGACGGAAACGCTACAGTCGTTTCTGATCGTATTGCACGAAACGACACATCGACTGACTGATCCCTTCGTGGACGCATCGAAGGGGATCACAGAAGCTCAAAAATCGTCGGCTCGCGAGAACGCGGTGTTCTACGCGAACCACGTTTTCCTGAAGAATCGATACCCGCAACATCATCCGGCGTATTTGAAGTTCTTCTTGAGCCTCGATGCGTCGAACTCGCCAGTCACTGCACTCGAAAACGAGTTCTTGAAAAGTTATCCGCTGGACGCATCATTGAAAGGCGCCCTCGACCAGTTTGTGAAGTCATTGAATTGAAGCCGGCGTCTAGATCTGGCGCCGAACACCCCCGTGTGTATGTTTCGCAAAGTTTTGATCGCTAACCGCGGAGAGATTGCCGTTCGAGTGATCCGTGCGGCCAGGGAGGTGGGTATCCAGACCGTGGCGGTCTACTCTGAATGCGACCGCGCGGCTCTACACGTGCGCATGGCAGACGAAGCCTACTTCCTTGGCCCCCCTCCCGCAGTTGAGAGTTATCTCGACCGAGAAAAGATCCTCAAGATCGCAAAGGCCAGCCAGTGTGAGGCCATCCATCCAGGTTACGGATTTCTATCCGAGAACCCCCACTTCGCAAGACTCTGCGCCGATGCAGGCCTCGTTTTTATCGGTCCCAGTGCGGCTGCGATGGAGCAGGTTGGGGAGAAGATTGCAGCCCGAAAGATTGCCACTGGCACCAATGTGCCCGTGGTTCCTGGAACCCAGGAGGCTGTTCGCAACGTCGATGAGGCGGTGGCAATCGCAGGCCAGATTGGCTTCCCAGTCATGATTAAGGCTTCATCCGGAGGTGGCGGCAAGGGTATGCGGCGGGTTGGGAAGCTGGAGGAGTTGTCTTCGGCCCTGCGCGATGCGCAGTCTGAAGCAGCAGCGGCGTTTGGTGATTCTGCAGTCTACCTTGAAAAGTGCATCGTCGAGCCCAGGCACATTGAGTTTCAGATCCTCGCTGACCGGCACGGGAATGTGATTCATCTTGGAGAACGGGAGTGCTCGATTCAGCGGCGGCACCAGAAGGTGATCGAAGAGTCTCCTTCCCCGTTGATGACCCCAGAACTGCGCCAGCAGATGGGTGGCGCTGCGGTGAGGATAGCCAGGGCTTCCACCTATGAGAATGCCGGTACGGTGGAGTTTCTGGTCGACGCCAAGAGCAATTTTTATTTTCTCGAAATGAATACTCGGCTGCAGGTAGAGCATCCCGTGACGGAACTTGTGACCGGGATCGACCTTGTGAAAGAACAGTTCCAGATTGCTGCGGGGGAGAAACTGAGCCTGCGGCAGGAGGACGTCTCCTGGCGGGGTTCCGCACTGGAGTGCCGGATCTACGCAGAAGATCCCGCAAATAACTTCTTTCCTTCGCCGGGAAAAGTCACTCGACTGCAAACACCTTCTGGTCCTGGTGTGCGTGAGGACAGTGGCATTTACGAAGGCTGGACCGTGCCCGTCCATTACGACCCTCTGCTTTCTAAACTCATTTGCTGGGGACGCACTCGAACGGAGGCCATCGCGCGCATGCAACGTGCCATCGGAGAGTATCAGGTGGAAGGAATCAAAACCAATCTGGCGTTGTTTCAGTCGATTCTTTGCCAGAAGAAATTTCTCGATGGCGACTTGAGCACTGGCTTTATTGACCAGCTTCAGTTGCAGCCGGCTCCGAACTCACGCGGTGCCGATGACCTGGAGTTAGCAGTGATCGCTGCCACCTTGCACGCAAGCCGTGGCATCAATCGTTCATCCAGCTCCAGCCAAGCCCACGAGTCTCTCTGGAAGCGTGTTGGGCAAATGGAAAACCTGCGGTCCAGGTGAGCAGCCGACAAGGAATTGCCACAGAGAGACGCGCAGCCTCAATGGGTCAAAACTCTTCTAACAGCGACGGTCTGATGAGCACAAGGCACACTCTTGACGTGTCGACCGGGGAAGAGTGGGTGCAGGTTACGATCGAAGGCGCCGGGGGCACTGTCAGGATCGAGTTGCCGGGGAGGGTGCACCTCGTGGACTGGGTCGATCTCGAAGCCGGCGGGTACTCGCTACTGGTGAACGGCTGGTCTTATGATGTCACTGTGAGGGAGGTTGATGGCTCCTACCACGTGTCTGTTAACGGAAAGTTGTTTCAAGTGGCTCTGCGCAATCCCAAGGAGTTTCGGGGGCGCACACTTCACACGGACGAAGCCGCTGGGCCGCGCTCAGTCGCGGCGCCGATGCCTGGCAAAGTCGTCCGATTGCTTGTACAAAAGGGCGACACAGTTGAGGAAGGGCAAGGAGTCGCGGTCGTCGAGGCTATGAAGATGCAGAACGAACTGAGGGCGCCGCGGGCCGGGACCGTGAAGAGCGTTGAGGTTGCAGAGAATCAGGCGGTGAATGCCGGAGAGAGTTTGCTAGTCATCGAATAAAACAGCCAAGTCAGACATCGTGATTCCGGCCTTCTTGTTCGCTTTTCTTGAAGGCAAGGACTGCCTTGAAGGCGGGCAAAGCGGCTTCGTATAGGGGCTGCCGATTCAACCGCGCGGCTTGATCACTTCTAACCCATCCATATAGGGTCGAAGGGCTTCTGGAACGAGGACGCTGCCGTCGGCTTGCTGGTAGTTTTCCAGTATCGCTACCCAGGTCCGGCCAACCGCCAAGCCCGAACCGTTGAGAGTGTGAACGAACTCGACTTTCGCTTTCGGGTCGGGGCGGAAGCGGATGTTGGCGCGGCGTGCCTGAAAGTCTTCAAAGTTGCTACATGAGGAGATTTCGCGATACGCATTCTGGCCGGGCAGCCAGACTTCGAGGTCGTAGGTCTTGGCGGAAGAGAAGCCCAGATCCCCCGTGCAGAGCGCTACCACACGGTATGCCAGACCGAGCCGTTGAAGAATGGTTTCTGCATCGCGTGTCAGCTTCTCCAGCTCATCGTAAGAGCTTTCAGGCCGAGTCAGTTTCACGAGCTCGACTTTGTTGAACTGGTGCTGGCGGATGAGTCCTCGCGTGTCTTTCCCGTAGGAGCCCGCTTCACTGCGGAAACAGGGCGTATAGGCGGTCATGTAGAGAGGCAAACGCGCCGCATCGAGAATCTCTCCCGCATGTATGTTCGTCACCGGAACCTCGGCCGTTGGAATCAACCAGTAATCGGTCGCTTCGACCTTAAAAAGATCGTCCGCAAATTTTGGCAGCTGGCCCGTCCCCTGCATGCTGGCTGAGTTGACCATAAGCGGCGGAATGACCTCAACATACTGGTGCTCGCGGGTATGGATGTCGAGCATGAAGTTGATGAGCGCCCGCTCCAGCCGCGCTCCTAGGCCGAAGTAAAGGCTGAAGCGTGCGCCGGCAATTTTGGAGGCACGGTCGAAGTCCAGAATGCCCAGGTTGAGTCCGAGTTCCCAATGAGCTTTAGGCTCGAAATCAAACCGCGGTTTCTCGCCGACGATACGAATCTCTGCGTTCGCAGCCGTGTCAGCACCGATCGGAACCGACTCATGAGGAACGTTGGGAATTGTCAACTGAAGGGCTCGAAGCTTTTCGTCGCTCACACCCAGTTGTTCGTCCAGAGTCTTGATGCGGACTGAAACCGCCTTCATTTCGTCGATCTTGGCTGAGGCATCCTGCTTCTGTTTCTTCAGAGCCGCGATTTCATCGTTGGTCTGGTTGCGAAGGTGCTTGAGGTTTTCAGTTTCGACGATGAGCCGGCGGCGTTCCCGGTCGAGTTGTTCAAACTCATCCAAGGCGAGGGCGGTGCCGCGCTGTTGCGTTTTTTTGCGAACAAGTTCCGAGTTTTGCCGAAGGAAGTTCAGGTCGAGCATAGTGTTGGGTTGGCTCCGAAATCTTGCGGCCGGTCTTCTGACCCGCGCTGAGAGAAAGGGGGCAGAACAGCTTCTGCTTTACGCATAGATTCCGCGTGCCCGGACTGTAAAGGCAACACGGTCGATCGCTAGCATGTAGGCGGCAATCCGCATGTTTACGTTGTGACGGTCGGCGTAAGCGACCACAGTGTCGAAGCTGTTCACCATGATTTCCTCAAGCCGGTCGTTGACGGTCTTCAGATTCCAGAAATAACCTTGGCGGTCCTGAACCCACTCGAAGTAGGAAACCGTAACGCCCCCTGCGTTGGCAAGAATATCGGGAATGATAAAAACCTTCATGTTGAAGAGAATTTCGTCAGCTTGCGCTGTGGTCGGGCCATTTGCACCTTCGCAGATGATTCTGGCTTTGATACGGTCTGCGTTCTTGTGCGTGATTTGATTTTCAGTAGCTGCCGGCAAAAGAATGTCGCAAGGCTGTTCCAGCAGATCACTTCTGGAAATGGGTTCAGCATCGGAGAATCCCACAACCGTTTTTGCCTGGCGCACATGTGCCATCAGCCGGGTAATGTTGATTCCAAGGGTGTTAATGATGCCGCCATGCACGTCTGAAACCCCGATGACACTGTAGCCAGCGCCATAGAGGACGTTCGCGGCGATGGAGCCGACGTTTCCAAAGCCCTGGATGATGACCCTCGTGTTCTCACGCTTCATTCCGAAGCGAGAAATTGCCCGGTCGCAGACGATCTTGCAGCCGCGTCCTGTCGCCTCCCGCCTGCCAACGGACCCTCCGAGATTCAACGGTTTTCCAGTCACGACTGCCGTCACTGTGTGCCTGACATGCATGGAGTAGGTATCCATAATCCAGGCCATAACTCTCTCATCGGTGTTGATGTCCGGCGCAGGCACGTCCCGGTCAGGGCCAAGGATGTCAATGAGCGATGCTGTGTAGCGACGGGTAATCTTTTCCAGCTCACCATCGGAAAGCCTTTTCGGATCACAGACAATCCCTCCCTTGGCTCCTCCGAACGGAAGATTGACGACAGCACATTTCCACGTCATCCACGCGGCCAAAGCCCGGACCTCATCCAACGTAACATCGGGAGCATAACGGATACCGCCTTTGGCTGGGCCACGAGCAAAGCTGTGCTGCACTCGATACCCTTTGAATACTTTCAGCGAACCGTCGTCCATTTGAACGGGGATAGCAACGCCGATTTCTCGATCGGGCGTAAGCAGGATCTGGTACAAACCATCATCCAGCTTCAGCTTTTCGGCTGCAATGTTGAACCGCCGCACCATCTCATCGAAAGGATTGTGTTCCGAGTCCTGTCCCATAGACGGGCTCCTTTGCCAGACGCATCGCCGGAAGAGCGACTAAGTATAGAGGAGGCCGGAAAATGGAATCAAGGAGGAAGGCGGCTGCAGAAGGTATATCGAGACCGCTATAGCGGACTTCTGGAAATTCTTGCCGGGGCCAACCCCTCAGCCTGCGGCTACAGCTTCGGAAGATTTCCATTCGCCGTAAGGCATCAGCTCGAAATTGGAGTTGTCACTGAGGACTCTTGAAACCAAGAGCGTGTGCAGAGCGTGTCCGGCCTTGTTTGCTGCAATGCGGCCAATGAAAGGGCGTCCGATAAGAGACAAGTCTCCAATACTGTCGAGGATCTTGTGGCGGACAAACTCATCCTTGAAACGCAGGATGTCGTTCATGATTCCCGTTCTGGTTAGGACAATGGCATTTTCCATCGACCCACCGCGCACCAATCCGTTTTTCTTTAGCTCCTCTACCTCGTGAAGGAACCCGAAGGTTCTGGCCGGCGCGATCTCTCGGGCGAAGTTTTCGGCAGAAGCTTCGAACTCGAAGGTCTGCTTGCCAATCATCGGATGGCTGAAGTCGATCGAATAGCAAATCTGCAAATTCTCGGCCGGGTAAATCGAGATAGTCTTGCCACGCTCCTCCACGTGAAGCGGCTTTCGGATGACCAAGAAAGTTCTGGGAGCTTGCTGACTCATCAGGCCCACTCGCTGAATCGCCTCTACGAATTCCAGGGCACTGCCATCCAGGATGGGTACCTCCAGGTTGTCGAGCTCTACAATCGCGTTGTCGATTCCAAAGATGTAAAGGGAGGACAGCAGATGCTCAACTGTCGAGATGAGTACCCCTTGCTTCATGAGCGTGGTCGCGTAGGCCACACGAGCCACGTTCTTAATCGTGGCGGCAATCCGAAACCGGTCGAGGTCGACTCTTTCAAAAACCACACCCGTGCCGGGCGGAGCGGGCAAGACCCGCAAGTTAACCGATGCGCCACTATGCAGCCCGACGCCTGTAAAGGAGATCGGTGCTGCGAGAGTTTGTTGCTGGTCCATGAGCCTCCACGAAGGGATTTTCAACCGAGACATTGGAGAAGCCGGGCGCAAAAAGCACCATCCGATGTTCGTGATTGTGTGCAACATTGAGGCCAAATGAGATCGCCTTTAAGACAACAGTCTGTCTATCAGTGAGTTAGACGTGTTCAAGCAACCGGTAGCCAGTTCAGAGACTGTCTCATGTCCGCTACAGCTTCCCAAAGCAGCTTGCTGCAAAGCCGCAGCTCAAAAAAGTCGCGAAGCACGCCTCAGTCTGGACAAAGAGCCGGGTTTGCGGAAGAGTTTGCGATCAAAACGGACCAACGGACTTGACAAGTCCACATCATCGCTCTAATAATAGAAATCCGACCGAATCAGTCGGCATTGAGAACACCATGCTAAAGCTGTCAAAAAAAATGGATTACGGGCTCATGGCCCTGATGCACTTGGGCCAGCATTCCGAACGCTCTTCGTGGAGCGCTCGGGAGATTGCAGGGAACTACAGCATACCCGTTGAGCTTCTCTCGAAGATCCTTCAGAGATTGGTTCAAAAGGGGCTTCTGGTTTCTCACGCAGGCACGCACGGAGGTTATTCGCTCAGCCGTCCGGCAGACCAAATCAGTGCTGCTGAGGTCATCGAAGCCATCGAGGGACCGCTATCTCTGACCAACTGTATTTCAGACGACGGGCTCTGCGTACAGTTCGAGAGGTGCAACGTGAAGAGCCCGCTGCAGCGGCTCAACGACGTCGTCATTCAGACTTTCAGGAACCTCACAATTGAACAAATGATCCAACGGCCGGGTAAGGATTTCAGTTCTGGCTTTGTGGCTGAACCACGTCTCGTCACAATTTCAACTTTCAGGCCGGAAGTCTAGGAGCACTAAGTAATGAGCACTTCTACAAGCACCATTCAGGAACTGGCAAATAAGGAATATCAATACGGGTTCGTTACCGAGATCGAATCAGAGATGTTTCCTCGAGGTCTGAGCGAGGAGACCATCCGCTCCCTTTCGGCTAAGAAGAGTGAACCGGAATTCATGCTCGATTGGCGGCTCAAGGCTTACCGGCACTGGCTCACGATGAAGGAACCCACTTGGCCCAACGTGAAGTATCCGCCCATCGACTATCAGAACATCATCTACTACGCTGCGCCAAAGGCAAAGAAGGCTGGGCCAAACAGCCTCAATGAAGTTGATCCTGAATTGCTGCAGCTTTACGAGAAGCTCGGCATTTCACTGCAGGAGCAGGAACGGCTGGCTGGGGTAGCTGTCGACGCGGTCTTGGACAGTGTGTCGGTTGGCACAACATTTCGCGGAAAGCTTGCAGAGCTGGGCATTATCTTCTGCTCGTTCTCTGACGCCGTGAAGGAGCACCCGGAGCTGGTGAAGAAGTATCTGGGCTCTGTGGTTCCTTATACTGACAATTTTTTTGCAGCGCTCAACTCGGCAGTTTTCAGTGATGGCTCATTCTGCTATATCCCGAAGGGTGTGCGCTGCCCGATGGAGTTGTCGACCTACTTTCGCATCAACGCCAAAGACACCGGTCAGTTCGAGCGGACATTGATTGTTGCCGAAGAGGGTTCCTACGTCAGCTACCTCGAAGGCTGCACTGCCCCCATGCGGGATGAAAACCAGCTCCACGCTGCTGTAGTCGAACTCGTGGCTCTCGACAACGCTCAGATCAAGTATTCCACGGTCCAGAACTGGTACCCGGGTGACAAGAACGGCAAGGGTGGGATCTATAACTTCGTCACCAAGCGCGGCAAATGCCTGGGGTTGAGTTCGAAGATCTCATGGACTCAGGTGGAGACGGGTTCTGCAATCACCTGGAAGTATCCTAGTTGCATTTTGCTGGGTGACAACTCGGTGGGCGAATTCTACTCGGTGGCTTTGACCAATAATTATCAGCAAGCTGACACCGGCACGAAAATGATCCACATCGGCAAGAACACGCGGAGCACTATCGTTTCCAAGGGTATCTCAGCCGGTCACGGTCAGAACACCTACCGTGGCGCCGTGAAGATTCTGAAAGGAGCGGAAGGCGCGCGGAATTATTCGCAATGCGACTCGCTTTTGCTCGGGGACAAGTGCGGCGCGCACACATTCCCGTACATCGAGGTGAAGAACAGCACCGCAAGAATGGAGCATGAAGCATCCACTTCGAAAATTGGCGAGGATCAAATTTTCTACTGCAAACAGCGCGGCCTTTCAGGCGAAGATGCCGTCAATATGATTGTCAATGGATTCTGCAAGGAAGTGTTCCGAGAGCTCCCAATGGAGTTTGCGGTAGAAGCTCAAAAGCTGCTTGGCGTCAGCCTGGAGGGAAGCGTGGGGTAGCGAGCAGCAACCCAAGTTTTCGCTTGGACCAGAGGCCAGGAGACAATAATCGGAGAACATTATCATCATGCTCGAAATCAAGAACCTGCACGCTGGAGTCGGCGGTAAGAAAATTCTGCAAGGCATCAATCTCAGGGTCAACGCCGGCGAAGTGCACGCCGTCATGGGGCCCAATGGCTCGGGCAAAAGCACGCTCTCGCAAGTGCTGGCAGGACGTGAGTCTTTCGAAGTCACTGAGGGTGAGATCGTCTATGAAGGCCGGGATCTACTCGGGATGGCGCCGGAAGACCGCGCCCGTGAGGGCGTCTTTATGGCCTTCCAGTATCCAGTCGAGATCCCCGGAGTAAATAACACCTACTTTCTGAAGGCAGCGTTGAATGCGGTTCGCAGGCACCGTGGCCAGCCGGAGCTCGACGCCGTGGATTTTTTGAAACTGGTCCGAGAGAGGATGAAGCTGGTAGAGATGGACGAAAGCCTGATCAATCGCTCGGTGAACGAAGGCTTTTCCGGCGGCGAAAAGAAACGCAACGAAATCTTCCACATGGCAGTGCTTGATCCCAAATTGGCTATCTTGGATGAAACTGATTCGGGGCTGGACATCGACGCTCTCAAGAGCGTGGCCAAAGGAGTCAACACTCTGCGGACCAAGGACCGCGCCCTCATTGTGATCACGCACTACCAGCGACTGCTTAACTATATTGTTCCCGATTTCGTGCATGTCCTGTCCGAGGGCAGGATTGTAAAATCGGGCGGCAAGGAACTCGCTCACGACCTGGAAGCCAAAGGCTATGGCTGGCTCGAGGAGCCTGTGGGGGCTGAGCGGTAACATAGGCGCCCCACCAAAACCATCTCATGATTCAAACAACCGAAGACACCGACATCTACCTTTCAAGTTTCGCGGCATTCGAGAAAGACCTCTGTTCCGGCGAGCCAGAATGGCTGCATCAGCGGCGACGTGTGGCCTCCGAAAACGTCGCACGCCTCGGATTCCCGACCACGCACGACGAAGAGTGGCGATTTACCAGCGTCGCCCCCATCCTCCGGACAAGGTTTGAGCTCGCGGCAACCCGTGGAAAGTCGGTGACGGCCGAAAGCTTGAAGAGGTTCAAGTTCAAAGCCTGGCCAAATATTCAATTGGTGTTTGTTAATGGTTCCTATTCGCCACGTCACTCTTCACTGCCTTCGCTCCCTGAGGGCGTGATTGCGGGCAGCCTGTCTGAAGCTCTTGGCACGCAGGCTGGCTTGTTGGAACCGCACCTGGCACATTATGCAGAACCTTCAAAGGAAGTGTTTGCTGCGTTGAACACGGCATTTCTCTCTGACGGGGCCTTCGTCTACATTCCAAAAGGAGTTGTGCTAGAAACCCCCATCCACTTACTTTTCGTCTCGTCCGCAGAAACGACCAACCCTGTTATTTCCCATCCCCGCACTCTGATTCTTGCCGATGCGAGTTCGCAAACCCAGATCGTCGAGAGCTATGTTGGGCTGGAGTCTGAAGTCTACTTTACAAATGCCGTCACAGAACTGGTCGCGGGAGAGAACGCCACGGTCGATCACTACAAGCTGCAGCGCGAGAGTCTGGCAGCCTTCCACATCAGCACTGTTCAGTTGCAACTAGGGCGGAGCGCCACCGTCTCAACCCAGTCCATCTCACTGGGCGGTGCGTTGGTGCGCAATCACGTCAACGCCGTGCTAAACGGCGAGGGTGCCGAAGCCACTCTGAACGGGTTCTATCTCGTGAATGGCAGGCAGCACGTAGATAATCACACGTCGATCGATCATGCCAAGCCGCATTGCAGCAGCCATGAATTGTACAAGGGCATTCTAGACGGACAGGCGCGCGGAGTATTCAATGGCCGAATCATTGTGCGTCCCGACGCTCAGAAGACTGATTCCAAGCAAACGAACAAAAACCTCATTCTTTCCGAAGATGCGCTGGTGAACACGAACCCGCAGCTAGAGATTTACGCGGACGACGTGAAGTGCACCCATGGCGCCACAATCGGCCAGCTCGACGCCGATGCGTTGTTCTACTTGCGCTCGCGAGGCCTCGATCTCGAGTCTGCCCGCCATCTGCTCACCTACGCGTTTGCTGGCGATTCTATCCAGCGTCTGAAAATCGAACCGTTGCGTGCTGAGCTGGAAAGGACCCTGTTTGCGCGTTTGGCCGAGGGAAGAGAAGACAGGGAAGAGCCATGAACGCCATTCCTAACATGCTGGTTGCCGAGACGGGATACCGAACCTTGAGTTCGCAGGATATTGCCAACATTCGGGAAGACTTTCCGATTTTGAAGCAGCAAGTGTGCGGCCGGCCGCTCGTTTATCTAGACAACGCGGCGACTGGCCAGAAGCCGCGCCAGGTCATACAAGCCATCAGCCGCTTTTACGAGCAGGACTATTCCAACATTCATCGCGGTGTGCACACTCTCAGCCAGCGTGCCACGCAAGCCTACGAGGCCGTTCGAACCAAAGTGCAGCGCCTCATCCACGCGCCGGAGGACCGCGAGATTGTCTTCGTGCGGGGAACCACCGAAGGCAATAACCTAGTGGCTTTCGGTTATGTTCGGCCGTTGGTTCGAGAAGGCGATGAGATTCTCATTTCCGCAATGGAACATCACTCCAATATTGTTCCTTGGCAGATGCTGTGTGACGAGAAGAAGGCACGCCTGAGGGTTATCCCGATCAATAATGACGGTGACATCATCCTCAAGGACTATCAAGACCTGCTTACTCCGCGAACACGGCTGGTCGCTTTTACCCACGTTTCCAATGCGCTTGGGACGGTTAACCCGGTTCAGCAGATGGTTGAACTTGCCCATAGGCAGCAGATTCCCGTCCTTGTTGACGGAGCTCAGGCCATTCCGCATCTAAAGGTGGATGTTCAAGGTCTTGGCTGTGATTTCTATACTTTCTCCGGCCACAAGTTGTATGGCCCGACCGGCATCGGAGTCCTTTACGGAAAGGCGCAGCTTCTCGAAGCGATGTCTCCCTACCAGGGCGGAGGTGACATGATTGCTTCAGTCACTTTTGAGAAAACCACCTATAACAAGATCCCGCACAAGTTCGAGGCTGGTACGCCGGACATCGCCGGCGTGATCGGGTTGGGAGCTGCCATCGACTATCTGACCGGAATTGGCATTGAGTCCATCAGTGCCTACGAGACAGAGTTGCTGGAGTACGCGACGCGGCAACTTTCGATTATTCCTGGCATTCGCATTTTGGGCCAGGCGAAGGAAAAGGCTAGTGTCTTGTCATTCACGCTCGAAGGCGTTCATCCTCACGATATCGGCACCATTCTTGACCAGCAGGGCATTGCCATCCGAGCCGGCCACCACTGCGCCCAGCCGGTTATGGATCGCTTTCAGGTCCCCGCTACAGCACGCGCTTCGTTTGCGTTCTACAATACCAAGGAAGAGGTCGATGCGTTGGTGAGCGGAGTACGCGCCGTCATGGAGGTCTTCAGCTGATGTCTGACCTGCGCGACCTCTACCAGGAGTTGATTCTTGATCACACCAAGCGGCCGCGAAATTTTGGCCTCCTGGAAGCAGCCAACTGCCAGGCAGATGGGTATAATCCTCTGTGCGGCGACAAGATAACCGTGTTTCTCAGCGTGGCAGATGGGCTGGTGCAGGACGCCCGCTTTCAAGGCTCTGGTTGCGCTATCTCGACCGCGTCCGCCTCAATGATGACGGAAACCGTCAAAGGCAAACCGCTGACCGAGGTTGAACAGCTGTTCGAAAAGTTCCACCAGATGTTGACCGGCAGTTCTGACGTTGGCGCCGAAACTTATGACCAACTGGGAAAACTGGCTGTCTTTTCTGGTGTGAAAGAGTTCCCGGTTCGCGTTAAGTGCGCCACTCTGGCCTGGCACACGCTGCGTGCGGCCTTGAAGCACGAGCAGCAGCCTGTCTCGACGGAGTAGGAGCGCCCACGTTTGTGCCTGGGGAACCGAAACTTGGCCTGCACTTAGGGCAAGAGGGAAGACAATGGAATCCACCAAACCTGCTGAGGCTGTGTCGAATTCGCATGAAATGCCTGGGTCCTCTGCTGAGACTGCGAATGCTGCATCGCCTCAGCCACTTGACCCGGACGTTTTGCGGGAGAAGATCGTCGATATGATGCGCACGATTTACGACCCGGAGATCCCAGTTAATATTTACGAGATCGGCTTGATTTACACCATCGACATCGATTCCTCCAACGCTGTAGACATCAAGATGACCCTGACCTCGCCAGCCTGCCCGGCTGCTGGAACCTTGCCTGGTGAAGTCGAAGACAAAGCCCGACGTGTTGAGGGCGTTGCCGGAGTCAAGGTCGAGGTTGTCTGGGATCCTACTTGGTCTCCAGCCATGATGTCGGAAACAGCGAAGCTGCAACTAGGGATGCTCTGAAGACCTCTTTGGTGCTAGAGACGCTTGTCGCCGACATCGCCGCCTGTGTCTTCCCTTCTCAGCAAACAAGCGAGAGCAACAGGCTGATGGGATTGTGATCTTTCCAGCGCTAGTCGGCCTTGAATGGCAGTGCCGTTGCCCCATGTCCTTTCATCATGTTCTTGTACTGGTGATTCTGACTGTTGCTGTCAGGCCGATTGCTGCTCGCGCTCAGGCATCCGCCGAAGCGCAATTCTTTTCCCAAAGGCTTTTCCCTCAACTCCAGAAGGCAAGCTGCAACGGCTGCCATGCTGACGATGGTGTTGCTTCTGCCACTCGCCTTCGGTTCCCACCGGATTCCGCTACCGTCGCGGAAATCGAGTCTTTTGGCAGAAGCCTAGCTTCGCTGGTTGATAAAATAAACCCGGAGCGATCTCTGTTGGTAGGAAAGCCCACGGGTCGGCTAGAACATACCGGTGGCCAGCGTATTGTTCCAGGAAGCGAAGAAGAAAAGCTCCTCCTCTTCTGGGTTCAAGAGCTAGCGGCTTCTCGCATCACGCCCGCCGCATCATCATCTACCGCAGAAGCGAATTTCCGCCAGGCTGAGCCCGTGTTCATGAGCCGGCTGACCCATAGCCAGTACAACAACACCGTGCACGATCTGCTTGGGGACGAGACTCGTCCGGCAGATCAGTTTCCACAGGAGGACTACACACGGGGCTTCAAAAACCAGTCCGACATCCAGAGCATTCCGCCGCTGCTCGCAGAAGGATACAGCGCGTCTGCAGAGAAGCTGGCGCGGAATGCTTTCCGTAGTGGCCGTCAGAAAGATCTGGTTCCTTGTCAGCCAGCGTCTGCTCAGGATGCTGCTTGCCGTGCACAATTCATTCTGCAGTTCGGACGGCGTGCCTTTCGAAGACCGCTGACGCAAGCGGAAGCACAGCGTTATTCAGCTTTGTTCGCGCGCGAAGCGAAACGGACGGGCAGATTCCTATCCGGCGCTCAACTTGTCGTCGAAACCATGCTGCAGTCGCCCACTTTCCTCTTCCGGATGGAGCTTGGGCCAGCGGGGAAGTGGCTGCCATATGAACTGGCCAGCCGACTGTCTTATTTCCTCTGGGACACAATGCCGGACGAAGCTCTGTTGCGCAGTGCGTCAGAGGGACTGCTTGCCAGCCGCGAAGGCGTAGCGCAAGAGGCCCGGCGCATGCTGCATGACCCGCGTGCCCGGGAGGCTCTCAATGAATTTGTCTCCCAGTGGATGCGCTTCGATCGCGTGCTGAACGTGATTCGCGATCGCCGCTTGTTTCCGCTCTTCAATTCCGGGCTCGCTGCCGCTATGGCCGAAGAGACCCGACGCCTCGTGGCCCATCTATCATGGACTAATCAGAACTTCATGGAGTTCTACACAGCCAAGTATGCGTTTGTCAGCTCTGACTTGGCGACACTCTATGGATTGCCAGCACCAGCGGAGGAGTTCGGTCTTGTCAGATTTCCCGCCAACTCAGATCGTTCGGGCGTCTTGGGCCAGGCAACATTTCTCACTTTGACAAGCAAACCGGAAGAGACTTCGCCGACCGAACGCGGACTGTTCGTTCGCGAACATTTTTTGTGTCAGAAGATCCCATCGCCGCCGCCAAGTGTCAGTGCGACTTTGCCCCCGCTGTCGGAAGACAAGCCCATGACCAACCGCCAGAGGCTTGATATCCATGTCAGCAACGAGAGCTGCGCGAGTTGCCACCGTCTGATTGATCCGATCGGATTCGGATTTGAGAAGTTTGATGCGATCGGCAGGAAGAGAGAGAAGCTTCAGCTCACGTTCTTTCCGCAGCGCGCAGAACGGGAGCGCAAGCCGTCCAAGGCAGAATTGGAGCTCGATACCCGAGGGAAGGTGAGCGGCATAGCCGGTTCCGATTTCTCTTCGCCCAATGAGCTGGGTAAAGTCCTGGCACAAAGTGCCGAATGTCAGCGGTGTGTGGTCAAGCAGGTGTTCCGCTACGCCTTGGGCCGCATGGAGACGCCGGCTGACCGTCCGGTGATCGAAAGCGTTTTTGAGGACTTTGCGCGCTCGCAATTCAGGTTTCAAGAGCTTATAATCTCTCTCGTCTCATCAGACACATTTCGGAACGTCGCGAGGTAGGAATGGCTTTGAGAACCGCTGTTTCCCGGCGAACTTTTCTGAAGGGGCTTGGCTGTTCCGGAGCCATGGTCTATGTTGGTCTGCCACCGCTGGAAGCAATGTTCAACAGCAGCGGAACGGCCTACGCCGCAACCGGTGCGGCTGGAAACGCAGGCCCAATCGAATCTCGATTCCTGTTGTGGTTCAACGGGAACGGAATCCCGGAAAAGTATTGGATCCCTACTGAAACGGGTTCGAACTTCACCCTTACTCCCTGCCTAGCGCCGCTGGCACCCTTCCGCAACGATATCCATGTGATCACCGGACTGGACAACCCATCGGCCCGCAAGCCAGGCCCCGGCAACGACCATCACCGCTCCATGAGTGCGCTGGTAACCGGCACTTCCTTCACCGGCACCGGTGCGGGTGGAGCTTCAGTCGACCAATTGATCGCTGAGAAGATCGGCAGGGATTCCCGTTTTCGCTCTTTGCAGCTCGGCGTCTGCCAGGAATCGTTCGGTGAAAGCATTCAGCGCAACCTGAGTTGGGCAGGACGGGACAGGCCGCTGCCGCCGGAAATGTTGCCACACAAGTTGTTCAACCGGGTGTTCGGGACCAGGGATGCCGACTGGGTAGACCGCAAGCGGAGCATTCTCGATGCCGTGCGTGACGACGCCGCGGCGTTGCGCGCCCGGCTTGGAAAGCAAGATCAAACACGGGTTGACGAGTACCTTGGCTCGATCCGCGACATGGAGCGAGCCATCGTGAGCCTGCCGCCAGAATATAGAGTGGAGCAGCCCCAGACTGGCAATGACATGAAAGATTGGCCTCGCCTCGCCAAGCTCCAGACGGACCTGCTGGTTCATGCGTTTGCGGCACGGCAGACCCGTGTGGCTTCATATATGTTGACTAAGTGCCAGGGTCTGTCGCGATTTCCCTGGCTCGGCCATACTGCCGAACGGCATCATGATTACACGCACGGCAGAGTGGAGACGCCGGAGGGCATGCGTATCCTGCGCGATATTTGCCGATGGCACGTCCAAGAGTTTGCCTATTTGCTGGCAAAGTTGAAGTCGATTCCAGAAGGCGAGGGCACGCTTCTGGATACCACGTGTGTCCTCTTTATCCACGAGCACGCGGAGGCCAATGCGCACAAGAACAATGGACTGGCAATAATCGCGGCGGGCCACGCGGGCAAACTAAAGACGGGGATGCATACCAAGATGACAGGTACTATCGGCGACCTCTACCTGACTGTTGCGGACGAACTACTCAACGCCCGTCTCGACAGTTTTCCAACAGGGGACAAAAAATTGAGCGATGTGGTTTGACCCCACCAGGCATTCACGGCCGTGACCGTTGAGATGCTTTTCAGTCCGCCGGCTCCACCGCCCCTTCGAAAATCCAGCAAATAGGACCCGCTTCCTCAGGCTGGGTCACTCAGTGAGCGAGCAGGCTTGGCTGCGTCAGTCGATCAAATCAGATAGTTCGGTAAGAAGGGCCCTTCGGCTCACTGCGGTCTAATTATAAGTCAATCCTCGTCTTCATCCGGCGGCTTCGGCTCGATTTTGGGTACTGCCCACCAACTCACCTGGCAAGAAGGATGGTCGCGCTGAAAGGCTTGAGCGCCTGGCTCGCTGACCTGGGTGCCCCCCAGATACAATTCTCGCAGCTGGCTTAAGTCGTTCAATTGCTCTAGTCCCTTATCCGTCACGTTTGTTTCAGCTAGATCGAGGATTGCCAATGTCTTGCTAGTTGCCAGCGACGCCAGAGCGGCATCATCGATCTTGTCTGCTTTCCACAGCCGCAAACTTGTCAGCTTTGGAAGTGCAGCGACGGCTCTCAATCCTGTACCCGTCACATGAGTTTCGCTCAGGTCCAGAGACCGCAAGGCCAGCAACACTTTGAGCTTTGCCGCGCCAAGATCCGTAATCTTTCGGCCACCCAGGTTGAGAACTTCCAATCGATTCAACGTTGTAATGCTATCGAGGTTCAAATCGTTCAGACGAATTCCCCACAGGTTGGAATCCGTTCGCTGTTCGCCGCTGAGGTCGAGTGATTTTAGCATCGGTAGCGATCTGAGCAGTGGCAAGGTGGTGCCGGTCATCTTGTTTCCGCCGATCGAAATTTCCTCTAGCCGGGCGAGCTCAACCAGATGTTCCAGACCGCGTTCGGTAATACGGCTAAACCCGACGTCGAGTGATTTCAATCGGGTCAAGCCGGCTATGTGTTCCAGTCCCGTGTCGGTGATCTTGGTGCCCCGCAGATTCAGGCGCTGGAGTTCCTTCCACTCTCTGATGTGCGCGAGACCTTCATCTGTAATGAACTCGGCGTAACCGAGATCAAGTTCGGTGATTCTCTTCGAGGCCTTGAGATACTCCAGTCCGTTATCAGTGATGTGGGTGTAGGACAGGTCGAGACGCTGCAGTGCGGGAATTTGTGCGAGTCTAGCCAAGTCGACGTCAGTGATCCAGCTATGCCGCAGATTGACGCTGGTCATCTGGGATGCTCTGTCGATCGTCACCGCAGCCCCTTGGGCCTTCAGCCAGGAAACGGTGTCGGTGAGATCAGGGGCAGCGAGCGCGGAGCTAAGAAACAAAAAGCCAGCGACACTAAATTGTTTGATGTTCACGAAGCACGTCCGCAGCAGTGAAATGCGAAACTGAGCGGCTGCAAGAACTGATCAGCGTTGCAGGCAGGCGTCTTCCCAACCCAATTATCAGATCCTGGCGGTAGCTTCTTCTGCCGCTCGCCTGGAGTAGTGAGCTTCTACGTACTCGTCCAGGAGTCGGATAAACTCGGACACAATCTGCGGGCCTTTCAGAGTGGTTATCAGCCTGCCATCCACGAAGACCGGCGCCTTCGGCTCTTCGCCCGTTCCCGGTAACGAGATTCCGATGTTGGAGTGTTTCGACTCACCTGGTCCGTTCACGACACAACCCATGACAGCCACCTTGAGTTCCTCCACTCCCAGATATCGCTCCTTCCATGCAGGCATCTGCTCACGCAGATAAGTTTGGATCTGGTCGGCCATCTCCTGAAAGAAGGTACTCGTGGTTCGGCCGCAGCCCGGACAAGCTGTCACTTGCGGAACGAAGCTACGAATGCCCAACGATTGAAGGATCTGCTGACTGACCCGAACCTCTTCCGCACGATCGCCGTTCGGCTGAGGTGTGAGAGAAACTCGGATGGTATCGCCGATGCCTTCTTGCAGTAGCACCGAGAGGCCAGCCGCGCTGGCCACAACTCCTTTGGCGCCCATGCCCGCTTCAGTCAAGCCCAGGTGCAATGGATAGTCGCAACGGCTCGCCAGCGCGCGATAGACGTCAATGAGGTCCTGCACGCCCGAAACCTTAGCGCTCAGGATGATCCGCTCGTGCGGCAAGTGGTACTCCTCCGCCCTGGCCGCGGATTCGAGGGCGCTCATCACAATGGCGTTGAGCGTTACCTCGCGGGCCTCTCGCGGTTCCGCCAGCCGTGCGTTTTCATCCATCAGCCGGGACAATAGCGTTTGGTCGAGCGAACCCCAGTTGACTCCGATCCGCACCGGTCTGTCGTTCTCCAGGGCTACCTCGATCATGCGACGAAAGTTCTCGTCGTGGCGCTTCCCAACGCCCACGTTGCCTGGATTGATCCGGTACTTGGCCAGAGCCTGTGCACAGCGCGGGTATTCGGTCAACAGGATGTGTCCGTTGTAGTGGAAGTCGCCGATGATAGGGACGTTCAGCCCAAGATCGGACAACCGCGCGACGATCTCCGGAACGGCGGCGGCAGCCTCACGCGTGTTGACAGTTACCCGAACAAGTTCCGATCCGGCCTCGGCCAGGGCCGCCACTTGAGACACCGTCGCCCCAACGTTGGCAGTGTCAGTGTTCGTCATCGACTGCACAATAATGGGATGCCCAGAACCTACGGGAACCCCGCCAACACGGGCGACAGCCGTTACTCGTCGGTGAATGGTTGCCATAAAGGACGCCTTGGAGCCAGTGCCCCAGCGAAAAAAGCTTAGAGGATGGAAGCTAAAGCGTCAAGGGAAGCCGAAAAGCCCGGCAGCCCGTGAGAAGCTCAACGCGTAGGTCGCTGGCCAGTCATCCGGTCCGGCTCAGAGCCTTGGCACCGGTCATAACAAGGGACCGAAATGCTGCAGTTCACAGTGCCTCGCGTCGAAAATAGAAGGGAATGCTCACTTCCATCTGGATATCCACAGCAGCTCCATTTTTGGCACTCGGTTTGAACTTCCAGCCCAACAAAGCGTCTCTGGCTGCCGTGTCTAAGCGTGGATCGAGCTTGCGGATGACACGTACGCTTCCGGAATCGATGCTGCCGTCTTTCCGCAGAATGGCGAACAGCACAACCACGCCTTCCACTTTCTCGCGCACGACTTCGGGAGGGTATTTGGGATCCACTTTTACAGTGGCCGAGGGCGCAGACAACCGCGACAAATCCTGGCGCTCGCCTGTGCTTTGGACTTCCAGCTGGATTGCTGGGAGCTCGGCAAAACGGATGATCCAGCTCCCTCGCTTGCTGGTGAAGTTGGGCGCATTGATAGCGGCCGTGTAGACCGGCCCGCCTTGCTGTTCGTATTCCTGGAGTGGCGAGGCTGGCGGCTCTCCCGACTTCGTGCCAATCAATGATGGCTTTGTTGTGGGAATCCTGGAGGGTAAAAAATCGAGAAGGGAGGCAGACCTCTTTTCTTTCTCAACGAGCTTCGGCGCGGGCGCCTGGACAACGGCTGAACCAGTGCCAGGAGGATTTGGAACGGTGCGATTCCTGATGGACACGGATGGCACTACAATGCTGGCTTGAGCGATCTCACTAACTCCGGCAGGCAAGGTATTTGGAGACGTCATAAGGCGTCCTGAAGTGCTGACTCTGGGCACCGCGACCTCTTTGCCAGGAATCGCTGGGCTGGCTGAGTACACCAATAGATCGGGTCCCTTCGCCGCAGGCAGCTGCTGAAGCTGAAAACTCGCAACAGGTTCCTCGACCGGCGGTGCTGCATAAGGCAGGGCTGGGGCTCCTTGATCGAGCCTGGAGGGTCGTGTGGGTATCTGATTGAGCGGTACCGACACGCTACTGGTGATTTCGGCCAGCACGGCCAACTGCGGTCGTGGAGCGACGGGCTGCCGCGAAGCAATAATCTGGCTTGCATCTCGCGGGAGGTCCTTTTGCTGCAGCTCAAAGCCCGAGGCAGGTTCCTCGACTGGCGGCGCCGCATAGGGCAATCCGGCTGGTTTCCTGTCGAGCAGGGAAGAACCCGCCGCGAGTCGATCGAGCGGAACCGCCACGTTGGTTGTGACCTCGGCCAGCACTGCCAACTGCGGCCGCAGTACAACGGGCTGTCGCGACGACGAGGCAAGCGAGCTCTGTAACAAGTGATTCAGCGGCTGAGGCTGCTGGATCGGCAAGGCCAGGTAGCGAGCCACTTCCGGAGTTAGAACTAAAGGTTCACGCACTCGGCCAATCCGGGCCGTTTGCATGACAATATTGGGAAGCTCTAGTTTGGGTAAGGCAGGGACCTGAGCAAGGTCCTGACGTTCGACAACGGTTTCTGTCGTGTCCTTAGCGTCCGGACGGATCTGTGCTTCTTGATCTGAGGTAGTATCAGATTTCGCTGCGCGCTCCTTGGGTCGAGGCGTCGGCGATGTCTGCTCATGCTTCCGTGGACGGACGTCGGGCAAAGATTGCGAAACCTTGTAGTAGGCAATCGTATCCGTTTCGAAATTAATCAGCATGAGTTTTCGCTGTGGCAGGCGCACCGACAGCATCGTCCAGAGCATCACACCGTGCACTGCAACCGACAGCAGAAGCGACTGCCAAGGAAAGCGAGCGGCAGGAAGAATTGTGATGTGAGGAGCAGGCGAAGCTGGCGCTGGAAGCGCTTCAGTCTGGACCTGTGTCTGGGTGATCGCAGCTTGTTCCCCATCGCGGCCTGTCGCTTCCGGACCCGTTGTCTGCGAAAGCTGAGCGCTCACTGGCATGCTCGTTGAGAGCGCGGTCCTCTGTTCGATGAGGCGGGCCACGGCCTCATGGCGAGAGATGGCTTCGTCTCCAAAATAGAGCCGCCGGAAGTGCTTCTCGAAGACCTCGTCAGTGAGTTGTCTCCATAGGTTGATATTGAGCTCCAGGAGTTCTTGGTCCGCCGAAGATCCCGGCAGCTGACGATCTTGAGGTCGCATGTTCTGCATTGCCAACAAGGCCGAAGCGCCCGGCTAGGCCTTTGAACTTGGTTTTCCGGAAGACACCGAACTATACTGAAGCTGCCTTTCGAGAAATTAGAACATACCCACTGACCGCGCTACAACGGCGAATCTTGCAAACTTTTGTGCTGAAGGCATCCCAGGGTGAGCTGTCAGGTATCTCACTCTTCGCGGCTTGAGAGGTAACGATGGCTATCCAATTCCGAGGTCTGAGGCTGAATTCCGAGCAGGTTCTGCGATTCCTGCTTTCGGCGGCTCTCAGTCTCGTTCCGGCACCAACCCTGGCGGGTTACAAGAGCCCCAAAGTAAAGCTGGAGGCCGCCGGTACATATTTATTTCGCCAGCAGCAAGGCGCGATTACCATCGCTGCCGATCCTTACGAAACACAGGAGAAAATCAAAACGGCTTTTGATCTCAAGGAAATGGAGAAGCTTGGTATTATTCCGATTCAGGTCATCGTAACGAATGACGGGGAGGACACGATTTCAGTCTCTGGTCAGGACATCAATCTCCTGGATTCTAACAATCGCTCCTTCGAGCCGCTTCCGGTCGACGAGGTTGTCCGAGCAGTGGTCTTTAAGGGAGGAAGTCCACGCACGAGTCGAGGGCCCTCGCCTCTTCCCTTCCCACGTGGCGGAGGCCGAAAAGGTGACGCGTTTGAGATTGAGACCGACCTGACCAACAAAGCACTCAATGATCTGCGTGTGCCTCCCAAGAATACACGAGGCGGCTTTGTATTCTTCCGTTTGCCGGACAACCGTATGCGGCTGGGAGGCTACAAAGTATATATTCCAGAGATTCGGAATCTGAAAACTCGCCAGAATCTGCTCTTCTTCGAGATTGAACTGAAGTGACTATAATATGTCATATGTGAGGCGTTCAATGATGTTTAAACAACTTAGATATATTATTATCATGTTTACAGTTGTTTTGTTATCGAAACAACCGGTGCTGCTAAGTCAGGAGGTTGACAAGCTCACCATTCTGGCGGGAACCAAGTTCAAGACGCGGCTTGAGACCCCCATCAGCTCCAAATTGTCCGAGCCGGGCGACACTGTGATTGTTTCCCTGCTGGAACCTTTGACTGTTGACCCTCAGCATGTACTGCCTAGGGGTACTGAGATGACGGGGAAAATCACGTTTGTTAAGCGGGCTGGCAAGGTGAAGGGGCGGGCAGAGATCTACGCCGTCATCAACGAACTGACCACGAATTATGGGACGGAATCGGTAGCAGTTTCGATCGAGGCCGCTGATGATGTCGCGGGAGACGAAAAAATCTACACCGACGAAGAAGGAAAACTGAAATCTAACAAGGATTTGGGAGACGACTTGGAGGACGTAGCCCGGGGAGCTTCACTGGGGTCGCTGGCATCCACACCCGTAGCCATTGCAACCCGCAGCGTAGGAACAGCTGTAGCCGGGCCGGCTGTCGGGGCTGTGGCAGGCCTCCTACTGTCCCGTGGCAAAGAGATCCGCCTCGCAGTGGGTACCGTCTTCAGGATGAAGTTTGACAAAGATCTGACCATTCCCATATCGACAACTCAGGCACGGCAAGCGCGGAATTGAGTTCTTCGGTTCATAGAGCTGACGATAGAATAGGGTGATCTTTCCCGATGACCAGAGACTGCATCGTCGAAGTCAATGTTCGTCGGAGTGTTTGACCAGCAAAGCGTACAGCCGCTGGAGCTCCTCCTGCGAGTAGTATTCAATCTCAATTCTTCCCTTCTTTCCCCTTTCGACAATCCGGACCCGGGTTCCTAGTGACCGTTCCAGTTGTCCGATAGCGGCCCGAACATTGGGATCGACTTTTCGCGGCTTCTTGTCGTTGTCGGACACAGCTGCGGCTGCCGCGACAATTTTTTCGAGCTGGCGCACGGACCATTCTTGAGCGGCCGCCTTTAATGCCAATGTGCGTTGTGCGTCGACAAGTTCTAAGGCCAGCAGGGCTCGTGCATGCCCCATTGAGAGCTTTTCTTCCAACACCATTTGCTGAATGTCTTTGGGCAGCTTCAGCAGGCGGACGAAGTTGGTGATGGTCGAACGATTCTTGCCTGTCCGGTGCGCCACTTCTTCCTGGGTCAATCCAAACTCCTGGGCCAGCTTCTGGTAGCCCTTCGCCTCTTCGATTGGGTTCAGGTTTTCTCGCTGGATATTCTCGATAAGAGACAGCTCAAGCAGCTTTTCATCGGCTACTGTCTTGACCACGACAGGAACACGCGTGAGACCTAGTCGCTGTGCCGCACGCCACCGGCGCTCACCAGCAACGATCTGGTAGTGGGCGCCGTCTGGACAGACCACGATTGGCTGAACAAAGCCGTGCGTTCGGATGGACTGGGCCAACTCGTCCAACTTCGGCTCGGCGAAGAGCTGGCGTGGTTGAAATCGATTCGGCTTCAGGAGATCAATATCTAGCTCTCGCAAACCAGAATCAGCCGTCTCCTCCCTGTCCCGCAGGAGGGCGCTCAAGCCCTTACCGAGTGCCTTTTTAGTCATGATTGATGATCTCCTTGGCTAGCTGCAGATAGCTCTCTGCCCCTCGCGAGCGGATGTCGTAGAGCAGGATAGGCTTCCCATGGCTAGGTGCCTCTGCCAGGCGGATGTTTCGTGGAATCACAGTTTGAAAGACCTGCTGTCCAAAGTAGTCCCGCAGATCCTGAGCCACTTGGTGGGTCAAATTCGTGCGCTCGTCGAACATGGTCAGGAGAATTCCCTCGATCTCGAGCTGTGGATTCAGATTGCGTCGTATGCGGATCCGCGTGTCCAGCAGTTCGGAAACTCCTTCCAACGCAAAGTATTCGCACTGAATCGGGATGAGCAGGGTGTCGGCTGCCGTCAATGCGTTCACGGTAAGGATATCGAGGGAGGGAGGGCAATCGAGAAGGATGAAATCGTAGCTGGTCCTAATAGGTTGAAGTGCGTCTTTCAACTGAAACTCGCGTCGGTCAGAAGCCAGAAGTTCTACAACGGCACCCACCAGGTTCTTGTCGGAAGGGATGAGTGCCAAACCTGGCAACTCGGTTTTTTGGATGAGTGGCTCCAGGGACTCCGATTCAGAGAACAGGTGGTAGAGGCTGCGGCGGCGTGGGTCTTTACGCAGGCCCAAACCACTGGAGGCATTCGCCTGCGGATCGCAGTCGACGAGCAGCACTTTCATTTCCGCTGCTGCCAGTGAGGCCGCAAGATTGATGGCAGTAGTAGTCTTCCCTACTCCGCCTTTCTGGTTGGCGATCGCAATGATTCGGCTCAAAGAAGTGGGTGAACCTCAGGAGGCTGGGAGTTTCCAGCAAGCGCTTCACTTCTAGCAAAATGAGGGCTGGAATTCAAACCTAATTTATCGAGGCTTCCGTGTGAAGGGACATTCGGATGTTTCACGAGGAACATTCGGGTACTGCTTTCTGCCCGGGCTGGGCTGGCTCGCCCGAGAGCTGCCCCTATGTTCCACGTGGAACGCTACGGCAGACGGCCAAGCAGGATTTGGTGCCCGGGATGCCACGAAACCACCGTAGGGGGATCCCAATGTACTTCCCTTAGATCGCTTCGCACGCTCGCTATTTGAGATGTGCTGAGAAACAGTAAGATTTTCCGTGGTTCGCATAGCAGACGGGATGCGGCTCGGACGAGCCCAGTCAAATCTCCCAGCCCCCGGGCAGTCACCGTCGCCGGGGGAACCGGAAAATCCTCCTGCCGGCTATTCTCCAGCCGCCCCTCGCACACGGAAACATTCGTAAGCCCCAACTCCCGCAGCACAGTGTTGAGAAACGCCAGCCTTTTCTTGCGGGGTTCCAGCAGAATTATTCTCAGATCGTGGCAATAAAGCGCCATTGCCATACCCGGAAACCCGGCACCGGAGCCCACATCCAGGATGGATCCCTCCGATGGATCCAGCAGCCTTGCCGCCAGAAACGATTCGCAGAAGAGCGTCCTCAACTGCACGGAAGGGTCCCGGATCCCGGTCAAGTTGAGATGGTCATTCCACTTTGCGAGGAGTGCTAGGTAAGTTTCGATCTCGTCGGCGAGCTCACCCGGGCACCGAAGTCCACACTCCGCCACAATCCTCTGGATTTCAGGCCCCTGCAGCGGGGCAGTGTGGTTCATAGGGATTGCATGCGGAGGCAGGGCCTACTTGCTGGAGAAACCCGCTTGGATGGTCGTTTAGGGTCAGTGCGTGCCGTCGGCCGTTTTCTGTTTGACATCCTCGATGTGGGTGATATCCTCAAGCACTCTTCCCCTCCTGTGTCCGCATCTGCAGGTAGATGTTCAAAATCGACAATGCCGCTGGGGTCACGCCTGGAATGCGGCTGGCTTGACCGAGAGTCGCTGGCCGTACACGGGACAATTTCTCAACCATTTCCCTTGAGAAGCCCGGAATAGCTTGGTAGCTGAACTCGGACGGGATCAACCGGCCTTCGGCCTTTTTCATTTTCTCTATTTCATGGGCCTGCTGCTTGAGATAGCCCTCGTATTTGATTGCCGTTTCAACTGCCTTCATCTCCTCCCAGCTCAAGCTGTCCCGTAGCAACTGGGGCACGCTGTCGAGAAAACCCTCAATCTTCACCTCCGGACGCTTTAGGGCTTGGACTGCTGAGATCTTCCCGTTGTCGGCCAGGACTCGAATATTCTCGATATGTTCCATCAAGCCTGCCAGTCGTTGCTGCTTCGCTTCATATCTGCGAAAACCCGCTTCGGGAATAACGCCGAGGCGAAATCCAAGCGGCGTCAATCGCTGATCTGCGTTATCGATCCTGAGGTGAAGCCGGAACTCAGCCCGCGACGTGAACATTCGGTAGGGCTCGTTGGTGCCTTTTGTGACGAGGTCATCAATCAGAATGCCGATGTAAGCCCGATCTCGCTCCAGAACGAGCGGAGCCCGACTTTGAATCTTCAGAGCAGCATTGATACCGGCAATCAACCCCTGGCAGGCGGCCTCCTCGTAGCCCGTAGTGCCGTTGATTTGACCGGCGTGGTACAGGCCCTGCACTCGCTTGGTCTCCAAACTCGCGTGCAGCTCTGTGGGCTGCACGAAGTCATACTCGATCGCGTAGCCGGGCCGAATCACTTCCGCCTTCTCGAGGCCCGGAATCCCATGCACCAGCTCCATTTGAACATCCACTGGCATGCTGGTGGACAAGCCGTTTACGTAAACCTCGTTCGTGTTTAACCCTTCAGGCTCGAGAAAGAGCTGGTGGCGCAGCTTTTCAGGGAACCTCACTACTTTATCCTCAAACGATGGGCAATAGCGGGGGCCAATGCCCTGTATCTGGCCACTGTAAAGGGGCGACCGGCTCATGTTGTCGCGAATAATCTGATGAACTCGCTCATTGGTGTACGTGATAAAGCAGGAAACCTGGGGCTGGGTGATGGCCTTGGTCTGAAACGAAAACGGTGTCGGCCGTTCGTCACCCTTCTGCTCCTCCAATCGGCTGAAGTCGATCGTGCGGCCATCAAGGCGTGGGGGTGTTCCCGTCTTCATCCGGCCCCAACTAAACCCGATCGACTTAATCGATTCTGCCAGCGGAATTGAAGGCGTCTCCCCGCTGCGTCCTGCCGCATGCCGATTCTCGCCGATGTGGATCAGACCGTTCAAAAACGTCCCGGTAGTCAATATCACAGCTTGCGCCCGAACCTTGCGCCCATCCCGCAGCTCCAAGCCGCATACTCGGTCCTCTTCCCGCAGAATTCCCACAACCTCAGCCTGCTTGATCCGCAATTCGCGTTGCTGTTCCAGCAGTCGCCGCATTTCGACTCTGTAGCTCTGCTTGTCGGCCTGAGCGCGCGGAGACCATACGGCCGGACCTCGGCTCTTGTTCAGCAGCCGAAACTGGATGCCTACCGAGTCGATGACCTGACCCATAACACCGCCCAGTGCATCGATCTCCCTGACAATGTGTCCTTTGGCAATCCCGCCGATCGCTGGATTACATGACATCTGGGCGATCAGGTCCGCATTCATGGTGTATAGAGCCGTGTTCACGCCCATGCGCGCCGAAGCCACAGCTGCTTCGCATCCGGCGTGCCCGGCGCCAATAACGACGACATCGTAGCTTTCGTTGAAGTTGGACGATGCAAAGGTCATAGGGTCTAAGACGAGAACACTTTGAATCAAGTAGGGAGCCGTCCCTACTTCCCAATGCAGAACTTAGAGAAGATGCTTCCCAAAATGTCTTCTACGGTGGTTTCCCCGGTCAGTGCATTCAGCGCCTTCAAGCCACCGTAGAAGTCCAAAAGCACGACCTCGTGGGGCATGCCCAATATGAGCGATTTATGGCTATTTTCTAGAGCCACAATAGACTCATCGATGATCCGTTGGTGACGAAGGTTCGTGACGAGTCCAGATTCAGCATCCAACAAGCGTTCTCGGTCGTACTTCTCGAATATGAGCCTCTTAAGAGCTTCTATTCCCTCTCCCGTTTTCGCTGAAACCCGGCACACTCCCTCTGCCTGATCCTCGGTAGTGGCCAGGTTCGCCCGTTCCGACAAATCAATCTTGTTGACCACCAGTATGTATTGTCGTCCCTGCAAGTGATCCAAGATTTGCAGGTCTTCGTCTCTTAGTGGTTCCGAAACATCCACAACCAAGAGCACCCGATCGGCATCAGCCAAGGTCTCGATCGCACGGTCAATCCCAATGCGCTCCACCTGGTCCTCGGCCTGGTGAATTCCTGCGGTATCCACCAGTCGAACCGGAATACCCTCTATTTGCATTGTCTCAGATACCAGATCGCGAGTGGTGCCAGGGATTTCCGTGACAATCGCCCGCGCTTCTTGCAGCAGGGCATTGAACACACTCGACTTGCCAACGTTTGGCCGGCCCGCGATAGCGATCGTCAATCCGGAGTTCACAATCTTGCCGAATGCAAAACTGGCGCGCAGTTGCCGAAGCTGCGTTTCAATGCGATCAAGTGTCTCTTCAATCTGCCTCGGCTCGGGCACCGAGACGTCGTCTTCGGCAAAATCGATTCCCGCTTCGAGAAGGGAAATCAGCTGCACGAGGGCATTCTTGACGGGCTTCAGGCGTCTGGAAAGGGAGCCGCTTGCCTGCTGATGGGCTACCTTCGCCTGGAACAGCGTTTGAGCCTCAATGAGGTCATGAATTGCCTCCGCCTGCATCAGATCGATCCTGCCCCTCAGGAATGCCCGCAGTGTGAACTCGCCTGGAGTCGCGAGTCTTGCGCCTGCTTCCAGCAGCAGGCCCAAAGCACTTTTCAGGACAACCGGACTCCCGTGGCAGCTGATTTCAACCACGTCTTCGCGTGTAAACGACCGGGGCGACCTGAAATATGTGACGACTGCCTGATCGATGACATCGCCCGACTCTGGCTCTAAAAGCTTTCCGAGAACGGGAACGCGATCCTGAAGATCCTGTCTTCCAGCGGAGAATAAGGTGAGAGCGATACTGCGGGAATTTTTGCCGCTCAACCGAATGACGCCCAGGCCGCCTTTCCCCAGCGGTGTGGAGATCGCAGCGATGGTGTCCTCTAGCAGTACCGGCATTTTACTTCGGGTGAATCACCACCTGACGGTGCTCACCGTAACCTTCGCTTTCAGTCCGGATCTGGTCATCATCCGCAATTGACAAGTGCACAATGCGCCGCTCTTCGGGCGACATGGGATTAAGCTTGAACGGCTTGCCGAGGCGTTTCACCTGCTCCGCTGCAGTCAGCGCCATTAAACGCAACTCTTCAGCGCGCAGCTCACGGTAACCGTTGCAGTCGAACGTGATCCTTTTCCCCCGCTTCTCAAATATTCGGTTACAGAGATATTCAAGCGCGTTGAGAATCTCGGCGTGTCTGGCAAGAAGAATCCCAGCATCCTCTCCCGAGAACTGCACTTCGTCGGCATCTTCCTTGGAGTTAAGCTCGAATTTCAGGCTTAGCCGTGCCGACTTGATGAATGTCGATAGAATTTCCTCCAGGCGCATCGTTTCCAGGAAACCTCCCCCGTTGAGATCGTTCTACTTCTTCTTCCTGCGTTTAGTCGGAACCACCGCCGCGTGGGAACCAGGACCGTAATGATTCATGAAGTACTGCTGAGCGATGCCTGCGACGTTGCTCGTTAGCCAGTACAACACCAGACCACTAGAGGTAAAGGCCAGCATGACTCCAAAGAAGAGAGGCATGACAAGCATGATCTTCGCTTGAACAGGATCCGCTGTGGGCGTCGGGGTCATCTTCTGCATGACCACCATGGTAATCGTCATCAGGACGGGCAGGATATAAGTGTGATCCGCGGCCGAGAGGTCTTTGATCCACAGCATGAACGGCGCATGCCGTAGTTCAATGGCAACCGACAGCAGGTTGTAGAACGCGATGAAAAATGGCATCTGAAGCAACAGTGGCAGACAGCCTCCCAGGGGATTCACGCCGTGCTCCTTGTAAAGAGCCATCACCTCGGCATTCATCTGCTGCCGCTTGGGGTCTGTAGGTTTCAGCCTCTTGTATCTCTCTTGAATTGCTTTCATCTGCGGCTGAAGCTTCTGCATCTTCTGCGCCGAAACAATAGATTTGTACTTGAGGGGAAACAAAGCCACGTTGATCAACAAAGTCAAGGCAACTATGGCCACGCCGTAGTTCTTCACGTATGAGTGTATCCACTTCAACGCGAGGAAGAGTGGCTCGCACACCACTCCAAACCAGCCGTAGTCAATCACCTCCGTCATGTGAGCCGCGGTTCGCTTCAAGACCTCTGTGTCCTTGGGGCCAACGAAAAGGCGAGCGCCCAGTCCTTCAGGGGGGGCGCTCAGCACGCCTGCGCGCAGCAGTTTTTCTTTCCGTCCGTTCCCTGCATCATGTTCGTTTTGGGAGATCTGGATGCGCTTGAGTCCTTGCCCTTGCTGCGGCAAGAATAACGCCGCGAAATATAGATCCTCGAGTCCCGCGAATTCGAAGCTGCCTGAAAGTTCTTGCTCTTCGCCAATGTCAGAGTTTTTCAGCCGCTTAATGCCATTCTCACCTCTGTAGAGAGCCCGATGTACCGCCAGCCGGGGATCGACGCTGGCGTCCCCGAACCCGGAGCTCCAGTTCAGATAGTAGCTGGCGGGTTTGGAATTGACCCAAACCCTGCAATCGACGTTCACAACATAGGAACCCTGCGAGAATGTCAGTTTCTTGGCCACGCGCACATTGGGATCGGCGAACTCGAATAGCACCTCGTGAGTGAGCCGTCCCACGCTGCGGAGATCCACCTTCGCCGGGGCGTCGGTCGCAAACAGGGCCGTCTTCAGCACTTTCGTGAGTTCTTCATCCTTGTCAATTTTCACACTGAGAGGGTAGCCGAACTCCTGAGATTTTTTATCCTCGATAAACTCGAGCGGCTTCCCGCTGCTGTCGTTGTATTTCTTTAGCACCCAGCTGTGAACGACCGCTTCACGATTCGATAACTTAAGCTGAAACAGATCGGTCTCCACTTCGACCCAGCGCTCGGCTTCTGCCTTCCTGGTTTCCAGCACAGGGGGTTTCAACGGCGCGGCTGAAGCCGACGTGGCGCTTGCAGCATTGCTCTTTGAAGCAGGCAACCCAGGCGTTGTCTCTGCCTTCTCCTGCTTGCCTGCAGCAGGTGGCGGCTGCTGCGGGCGTTGCGACTCCCAAAACGGCCGGGTCAACGTGATGAGCAGGAACGACAATGCTAGTGCCAGCAGGATTCTTCTTTCCATAACGACAAACTTCCCTTGCCCTGTCAGGCGAGCGGGTCATATCCTCCGGCATGAAACGGGTGGCACTTACACAAACGCCGGATAGAAAGAGCGCTGCCACGGCAAACGCCGTACTTGCGAATGGCTTGGACTGAATACTGTGAACACGTGGGGAAAAACCGGCAAGACGGAGGCAAGAGCGGAGAAACAAATCGCTTGTACAAACTCAAACTAGCGAGAATGCCTTGTCTTAGGAAATCCAATTTCGTTCCGTGTGTTGAGGGATTCCAGAAGACCCATCAAGTCCGAAGCTACCTGTTCGGCACTCTGCACACCAACCAGCGATTTGGGGTGAATCACCAAATCCCACCCGCCAGTCAGAATTCGCTGGTTCTTTCGAATCCCTTCGCGAATTCGTCGCTTTAGCAGGTTCCTTTCGACCGCCTTCCCAAACTTTTTGCTGACAGATATGCCAAACCGGCAGCGATTCAGCTCGTTGGGACAATAGAAGAGCTGCAAAAACCGGCCCACCCTTCTCTTGCCGGCGTCGTAGACGCGCTTGTAATCTTTGGATTTGAGGAGTCGCGCGCTCTTTGGAAAGCAGCTGTCCAAGCAGTCCGGCTCTTACGGGATCAAACGCTTGCGCCCTTTGTCACGCCGACGCTTCAGGACCAGTCGGCCGGACTTTGTGGCCATGCGACTTCGGAACCCATGTGTTTTAGCGCGCTTGCGACGGTTCGGGCGAAAGGTAGGAAGCATATCGTGTTCAGCTCCAGAATTTTCCTGTCTCTGTTGTGATCAGCAGCGCCCTTCTATGGATCTCTGTGCGATGACACCGAGTCTTAGGAGCCGACTGCAATCCGGCTTTATAACACGGCGGTTTTTGGAGTGTCAATTCAATTGCAGGCATTCAAGAGTTCACCAGAGTCGGCTTAAGCACTCCACGCCCGCCCATAACGACACCTCAGGCATCAGGAGCACAGTTGACACCCACTGCCATGGTCTGGCCCTGAATGTGCTCAAAACTACCTTAACATCCGTTGGCGTTTCGGATATCCTCTCAAGGTGCTTATGGATCGAAATCATTCTGACGAGAATCTTGATATCGTGCCGAGTTTCTGGCACCGCACCAGAAGAGGTCCGAATATGAGGAATCGAATTGCAATCATCGGAATTTCTGGCCTAATGGCGTTGGCCGCTGTCGGTCCAGCAACCGCCGAACAAGTATTTGAAGAGATCATCGTCCGGGTCAACAACGACATCATCACGAAGTCCGACTACGAGAAGAGCCGGGACCTGATTCGTCGCGAACTTCAGAAGACCCTCAAAGGGGCGGACTTGGACAAGGCTGCCGCCCAACATGAAAAGGATTTGTTGAAGACCTTGATCGAAGACCAGCTCATGGTGCAGAAGGCGACCGATCTCAGCCTGTCGGCCGATACCGAGGTCATCAAGTACCTCGACCGCATTCGCCGCGACCAGAATATCTCTGACATGGAGACTCTCGAGAAAATGATGCTCCAGCAGGGTATCGATCCCGTGGAATTCAAGCAGAACATCAAGAACCAGAGTCTTAAGCAGCAGCTGCTGGGAAGGGAAGTCTTCTCGCGGCTGCAGATCTCCACCGACGAAATCAGCAAATATTACGAGGCACACAAGCAGGAATTCGACCGGCCTGAGGAAGTGCGCATCCGTGAGATCCTCATCTCCAGCGAAGGCAAGGACCCGTCAGAAATTCCCGCGCTGGAAAAAAAATCTCAGGAAGTCCTCCAGAAAGCGCGAAGCGGCGAGAAGTTCGATGAGCTGGCTACCAAACACTCCGACGGTTCAACGGCCAAAGAGGGAGGCGACCTGGGGTTTTTTCCGCGAGGCCAGATGGTCAAGGAAATTGAAGACGCGGCCTTCAAACTCAGGCGCGGCCAAGTGAGTGACATCATCAAAACGAAGTATGGCTTTGTCATTATCAAGGTGGAAGAGAAGCACGAAGCCGGCATTCAGAAAATGGAAGTCGTGATGAACGACATTAGAGACCAGATTTTCTCGACCAAAGCACAGCCAGCGACTCTGGAATACATGGTGAAGCTGCGCAAGCAGAGCTTCATCGAAGTGAAGCCCGGTTACGTCGACACCGGTGCAGTAGCTTCTGCAATCGTCTCCGAGCCAAAACAGACAGCGCAGGCTGGTCCCGAAAAGGATAAGAAAGGAAAGAAGGACAAGAAGGAGAAAAAGCAGTGAGGTTCCCGGCAGAACCCATGGCCGATTCTTCGACCAGCTCCATGCGGTTGGATGTCTTTTTGACGCAGTCGCGCATCATTCCGAGAAGGACGCTGGCCCAGGAGGTGTGTGATCAGGGCGGTATTCTAGTCAACGGACAAGTGGCCAAGAGTGCGCGTCCGGTGAAAGTGGGTGACCAGATTGAATGGCACCAGCATCAGAAGATAATAGTAGTGAGGGTCTCGCGGATTCCAAGCATCCGTCCTGGGAAACGGGAAGCCTCGGGACTTTACGAGCCCCTGAGGATCCAACATGGCGAGCGACCCTCATAATAAGCCGGGGAACCGGGGAGACAATGTTGTCTCGCTAAGCCGCCACGAGTTCGTCGCGGAGATTGAAAAGAAGCTGGCTGAAGCCCGTCGATTCTTCAGTCTCCGCCAGTATCCGGCCTGCCAGGAAGTCGCTCTACAGGTTCTCGCTGCCGATCCCAATAACTCCAAAGCCAAGGCGCTGGTGGATCTCCTTTCCATCAAGCTCTCCCGCCGAAAGCTCTACAGAAAGCTGATTGATCCGCAGGAGACAGCCCCACAGACGGCGACCGAATCTGCGGGAGTTCGCACCAGCCCCGCGAGCGACGCCGCGTCTCCTTCATCAGCGCAGTCCCCTGCTGAGGACCAGCCACCTGTGGAGGGCCCGCTTTTGGACTCCGCCCCACGGAAAAGACGCAGCCGTATTCCTTCCCCAGCCTATGCAGACGCTACCGATACCATGCGCGAGAGGACCATCTCCGCTCTGGTGGAACTCTTGAGGGAGAAAGACAAGACTCCTGCGGATTGGCGATCCCAGGAATCTGCCGACTTCGATTCCACGGTCGCCTCGCCCAGGCCAGGTCGGGCCAAAGAAGCCTCCAAGCAAAGAGGGCCCGCTCCTGCGACACTGCCGCCTCAAGCCAGTGACTTTCTGCCTGGCTCTTTGGATGATCTCTTTGTGTCAACTCCGGTAGAGGCAGCACCGCTGAGGGATGAAGCCAAAACGCCGTCTGCGACAGGCCCCGAGGCCACTGCCGCCAACGAACTGCCCCGAGCAAAAGCGACCGAGCCGCCATTGCATCCAAGCAAAACAAAGTCCCCTCTTCCTGCCAAGCAGATGGCTCCCAAGCCGGAGAGAGCGGAAAGCCGAAAGACGAGAGCTCGCTCCGAAGTCAATCGGTCTGTGCCGGTCAAAGACACGGCCGATGGCCCTGGCTCGTCAGCCGCCTTACCCACCTCGGCACCGCTCAAAGTAGTTCAGCTTCCCGACGTTCACCTTTTCGAACAAATCACCAAACCTCGCAAGGCAGACTACCGCCAAGAGATCAACAAGAAGATCGAGCGGCGATCGAAAGAGATAGAGAACTCCGAAATCAAAGCGGCGTCGGTGGCCCACATCAAGCGGCATCTGTACCAGGAAGAATACGATCTCTGCGCTCAGGAGTTGGAGCGCATTCGGATATTGTTCCCAACAAACGCTGAGATTCAGGCATTCGTCGCGAATACCTCGCAGCGCCTAGCCGAACTGCAGCGCGCAAAGGCCTTCGAAGCGCAAGCCAAAGACTTGATGGCATCCTCTGTGACTCTGTATCAGGAAGGTAAGCTGGAAGAGGCCCTCATTGCCGTCCGCGAGATCTTGAGAGTGAATCCCCACCACGCCCAGGCCCGCGAATTTGTCGCCTTCGTAGAGCGTCGCCGTAGCCAGGAAACAAAGAGAGCACCCAGACTTCAACCGGATCGCTATTGCCTCGCTTGCGGCACCGTTATGGATGACGTCAGTGTCTTCTGCTTCCATTGTGGCAAACGCTTGAATTGAGACGGCGAGGAACAGAAGAGAGGATGGAGTGCAGGCTAGTGCTGTCATCTGCAGCGCTTACTCAGGAGGTACGCCCAAGGGCCTCGGTATAGAGGGAGGTTTCATAGGCAGGAATGGTGATGGTTGGCGCAATCGGAACCAGGAATCGAAACTGATAGCCAGAAACACTCACAGACACTTTGCTGTTGATGGGGGTTCCCGCAGGATCAACATCCACGGCGCTGATTGAGACGTTGACCATTCCTGGGTTGATTCCCGGAACTATGGGCTCTGTCCCGCCGGGGGAACCATAGGCAACAATGTTCTTAACGGCGGTCAAGTCGGCTCCGTTAACCGTGTAGGTCCCTAAGTTATAGGTCGCCCTCGCGTTTGTAACCGCCCAGCGAGCACCTTCCCGTGTAGACTGAATGATTGTGTTGTACGTCCAAACCGCCCTGCCGAATTCAAGCACGCCAATCAAAAGCAGGAAAAACAGGACGAACACAAACGCCATCTCAACCAGCGACTGGCCAGCCTGCTGCCGATTTCTTCTCTCTGTTCTAGAACCCTGCGACAGTAACATTGCTTCTCTCTTTGAGACATCAGGTGAAAATCATCTGGCCGACGAAGAGCATCTTGACACTGGGTCTCATCATGATGGTCGTAGGGAGAATCAGCGAGAACATCGGCTGATAAGGATAATCGGCGCTAACTGCGACGTAATATTCGCTCGAGGATACCCGGCTTGGCGTGACAGTGATATGGGAGATCGACAGATTCGGGAGGATCACAGAACCTGTTGGTAAAGGGTTCCCATACATGACCATGTAGGTTGTTCGGTGATACAGGCTGGGACTTTCCCCTGTGGGAAATGTCCCGTCGACGGCTCGCATACGGCTGGATGCTCCATACCTCGCGCCATCCCGAAGGGCCTTCGTCAGAATATGGTACGTGTAGTAGGCGCGGCCAAGCTCGATTGAGGCCATGCTCAAGAGCAACAAGAAAGGTAAGACCATGGCAAGTTCAAGTAGGGCCACTCCTCTCGCATTCCTCTTAGTTTTAGTCATATATGGATCCTCTTGAGTTACCTGAAAAGCACCAGCCTCGAAATGCTCGCCCCGCCGCCGTTACCTGCGGGATTAGCATTCCCATTGTTGTCGCATCTCCCGACATACTCCATGCAGATGGCGCCTGACGGCGGGTTGACCTTGGGGCACTTGCGCATAAAGAAACATCCAAACCCCTCAACAGCATACGGGCGCTGTTGTGTGCAGTACGGCGGTCCACAGGGAAAATGGTGGCTAATCGCAACTCTAACCACTCGCCTGTTTGGACCAGGAGACGTCTGCTTCTGGCTCATGTAGTCCTGAAAGGTAATGTTGGGAGAAGTAACAGAGTCTTGACAGTATCGCTCTTGAAGAGCGCTCTCGACGTTGATGTCGCCGCTACCAGGATCCGTTTCCAACACCTTGCCGAGCTCGACACACCAGTCGCGGGAACCGTTCATGATAAGATCCCTGAAGCATCGGGTATTGCTGCTTGTCGGATTGGACAGGCCGAAGTCCACAGCTACGGAAGCAACTCCGCATACATTGACTGGATCCTCGGCGACCGCGTCGCTGCAAGCGGAGCATCCACTCCCCGGCGTGCCTTCGCAGGTTCCCTCGGATGGTGTTCCAGGGACGCTCCTTCTGAGAAGTGAATAAACTTGTCCGACGCGGAAGCCAAAATGGCCGCCGGTGGGACCAGGAGTGCTGGGGGTGTCGGTATTATCGAGGGCCACGGCGGCGAACGGATCCAATGCGCTGCAAACCTCGGTCTGCGGAAGCAATCCCGCAACTGCCTCTGCGCCGATATTCAGCACAGAAGGAATCCCCGGAATGATCTTGGCGAAATACAATTCAGAACTCTGCGGGGGAACAACCACTCGAACGTACTTTATGTTCGCCGCGATGCCGCCAGCCGTCGCACGATCGCTCCACGGGCCCGAGAGAGCGGTCGAAAACGAAATGTTCCCCTCCGGAATACTGACACTTTGGCTGTTGAACTCCGTCTTGTTGTCCAGTCTATTGAGCGCGTCTGTGGCTCTTGAAGCCGCAAGGTCAATTCCCGCGGCGCTGCCGTTGAGTGCTGAGCCGCCGGCCAGAGCACAGGCATCCGCAATATTCTGGAGCTGGCTCTTGTTGTTATACGCATGCCCCAAGTCGATGGCGAGCCCCATGAAACCTAGCAGAACCACCAGAGACGCTGCCACGATGAAAAGTATCGCGCCTCTTTCAGAACGGGAATTCCCAAAATAGCGGGCAAACCGCTTCATCAGTGTGCTCATGGCTTTCTCCGTGATCGCCGCCCAAAGGGCGCAGCCGCCAATGCTGTCGACTGACAGGTGAGGTGCTGGCTATTGTAACGACTTCGCAGCCGAATGCAACACCCTCTATTCAATTTTCTCAGGTCTTGGTTTTCCTCGAGGCCTTGTGCTGACCGAGGCGAGTGGAGTCCAAACCGCGGCCTCCTCAAGGTTGAATCTCCTGGGGGTAGCCGGCAGCATAAGATTTCGTTCCAGTTTTGGGAGGTCAAGGATCATTTTTTGCCCGCCAAAGCCGACCTGACCCGAGAGGTGTGGTCCGACTGGTCACACCTTCATGAATACTATCTATGTTATTTATTGAAATAGACTTAAAATTGCGGAATCCAGAACAGCCCTTTTAACTTGATCGTCTCTTAAGACTCTGGAGGGCTTATTGCTCACTTTTCCCAGGAGGACAGCTCCCTGTTGTGGAAGTCTGCTGAATCGTTTGCAGGGACGCTCAGTGACCAACCCATGCTATCCACGCTTTTGAGACGATACTGGACTCATCTTCTCATTGCTTTCTGCGACAACTATACCCGGGAAGGGTTTGAAAAAACCCAGAAGCCATTTGCGCTGCCGGAGAATATGCAGGAGATGGAACCTCTACGCAAGCGCGAGATGACCATCTGCAATCTCTTCGCGAATCAGGATCTGTCAATCCCGGAAATCGTGCGGGTGCTCGACTCAAGCCTGCATCAGGTGATTCCGACTTTGATTGAGAACCGCCTGATCAAGGAAAGACGACGGGATAAGAGGAAGAGGAATAGCAGCAAACCTGAGTCCGCCGCGCCAGCCCAGCGGTCCTCATCGCTCTCCATGTTCGCGGAGGAGGATCAATCCAAAGCCGCTCCGCGCGGTTCGTTTCGGAGATGAGGTCCCGCTTCAGTAGCGCCGGAGGTTAGAACAATCGCATCTGCAACAGCTCTGCAGTCTCCTTTTCCTCAAAAATCTCAAGGTGGCCCCAGACACCGTCGTACCCGGGAGAAACTTTGAAGAACCCCTCGCGCACCCTGACAATTCCCTCAGCCACCTGGTGCCCGACCAAAAGCTGCAGGTCCGCTTCGCTCAAATCCGATAGAATCTCCCGCTCCGTCGCCCCCCCGGAGAGAGCGGTCTCATAGAGGCGCTGTACCGTGCGGCTTTCCCGCCCCTTGACTCCGTAAGTGGCCGCAATGATTTTTTGCAGCGAAATCGTTCGGCGAAACGGTGGTCTGTTCAGCTTCCGGCTGCGAATCCAACCCCGTTCCTCTACGATATCCAGCTCTTCGGCAGTCCTGCTGGCGCTTTCAAGCATTCGCTGGAACGCACCAATGGTCAACTCCTTGCGACAAGCCGGGCAGCGGCGTCCTTCGAAATGAGTTTCTATCGGTGATTTCGCTATCTGGCAGCCGCGATGACCGTTAAAAAAGAAGCGGCCCAATTCCGACACCTGTTCCTCGGTTCCGAGAATGCGAGTCCCAGGCCGGTTCTTTACCGCTTGCGTGAACCCTTCGTAGGACAGGTCTCCCGCGAAAAGCGTGATCTCCCTGCCCAACCTTCGCAATGAGCGAGCGTCCGAACCACTCAGCAACTGCTTTCCGTCCAAGTCGCCAACACGCCAGCACATGGCCGGATCGCTAGAAAGCCCGGTTTCAACAGCAGTGACTTCCGAAGCCATTGCGCCGAAACACCCGCCCAGCAACCGAAACCGCTGTTTCGACACGTAAACTGCCGACCCCGGACTCCAAATGCGGGTCGGAACAACGATTGACAGAGGGCTGGCGACCAGGATTCTCTCTACGAGTTCCCCAGCAGAAAGCCGAAAAGTCGGAATCGCTTCGGCTCTGAAATCCGTGAGAGAACTCAACTCATTTCGCAAACGATCGACGGCATCGAAGCCCGGAGCGGTCACCAAAAAATGTGCCCGTGCTTGCTGATCCTCTAGCGGGAAGACCGTCTCAAACTCAGAGGTGAGCATGAAACGCAGCTTGCCGCCACTCTTCGGTCGTAACAGTCCCGCTTCGTCAACCTGAAGATGCTCTTCAATCTCCTCGCGCCAGCCTGGATGTGTGAAGTCGCCCGTTCCAAGCAGATCAATCCCTTTGCGGGGCGCCCAGTCGAGCAGATTCGGGATGGACATCTCCAGAGCCGACTCACCGCAAAATCGCGAATGGATGTGCAGATCAGCCGCGTAGTGCAACATGCATCCCTACTCAACGGACAAGGAGGAAACCAAAGCAAAGTGGCGGGATCATACCGAATCTGCACTGCAGGGGCCAGCAGAAAATGGACCGCAGGCAACACCTTTCCAGGGCAAGTATTCGCCTACGATGGCATGGCTGCTTTAGTAAGAGTTTGGACGGTTGGCCGGAAAATTTATAGCGGCAACGCTGCTAGTGATTCCTTCGAGCCGGTTGCACTGTGGCCTTCATTTTGAATTCCTCTTGCCTTTCCGCCAATCGTGTCAAGTAACATCCGGTAGCGCTCCAACACCACGCCGGAATCTCCCGTGTGAACCATCCAAACAGTCTTCCTTGTCGCCAGAGCCTGTCCTGGAGCCAACTGCGTGGGATTAGACTGCCGAAGCTCAATTTCTACTTTCTGGTCCTGAGCGACAGTGACTGTCGAAACCAGCCCCTGAGGGTTCACGGAAAGATCACCGATTGCCATCCCGATGCGATCCGTCCAAAGGTCGATAAGAGGCAATGCATCCGGCGGGTTGCCCCCATCGAACTGAACTGTTTTTGAATAGCGAGCGTCCACCCGAACCGAACTAGCCTCCCGGACCTTGTCTGTATCGCCTTGGAGAATCCAAAAATCGTACGAGGCCGCTTTGTGGTTTGAACGGGCTGCATCCAGCCGAAAAAAACTGCATGTTGTTCTCGTGACCTCCAGACTCAAGGCTCTGTCGGAATTTCGAAAAACAGCCCACACGATGGCAACATCTGGAAAATCCGAATACAGCTCGACGTACACCCTCTTCTCGATAACAACGCCTTTTGCGGTCTTGGCGTATCCTGTGAGACTCATTCGTTTCCCTTCCCCCAGCGGAGTTCGTAGCTCTGAGACACCGATATTGCGGTAGTCCACCTGAAAGTCTCTGACCTCGTCGCCGCTCACCGTGATAAATTGTGGTGGCTTGGCTTTGTCTGGAACGGGAGGAATATCGTTAATTGAATGGAGCTTCCCTTCCCGGTAGAGAAAGACCCGGCAGTACATCTCGCTGTCGAAACGAAGCTGAATCTGAGAATGCCGGAACCAGATCTCGCCATCGGAAATCACGGTTGACGTGATCGCTGAGCCTTGTCGGAGGGAAATCGCCGACGGCTTCGTGTTACATCCCATCAACGAGAGCACCGATGTGGCACCCAGCAAAAACGCGAGTGCCCTAGCGGAAAACGGCCAATCGCCTTTTCCCCTGGCCCTTAACAGATACGCTGCCACTCCGAAACCCATTGTCGCCAGTCCAAAGATCACGTACCGGGCGCCAGAGCTGAGAAAGATTCCCGTCCAGCCCGCGAATGCCAGAATGCTTGGCAGGGGATAGAGCCACATGCGAAAGGGCCGTTTAACTTCCGGATGGAATCGGCGCAGAAACTCTAGAGCCACGATCTGTCCGAGGAACTGAACAAGGATGCGAGCCGTCATCAAAGCCGCGATGACCTCCTGAAGATCAAAACAGCTCGCTAGCACGGAGAGGCCGCCCACAAGCAACAGCGAGTAGTGCGGGAAGTCTTTTGACGGATGCAGACGGGCAAACAGACCAAAGAAGTTGCCGTCTTGGGCGGCGGCATAGGGCACCCGTGAATAGGTCAGGATAAGGGCATAGACTGATGCAAACGCCGTCCAGACGATTAGCAAGGTCATCACAATCCCAGCCCAGGAACCGTAGATCCGCTGCATCATTTCGGACGCTACAAACTGGGAAGTTGCTGCCTCACGCCAAGGGACGACTCCGATGATCCCCAAACTCACCAGAAAATCAATCAGCAGAACCCCCAAGATTGAGACGACCATCGCCTTCGGAATGGTGCGGGCTGGCTCTCTGACTTCGTCTCCGAGATAGCACACTCCGTAGTAGCCCAGATAGCAATACATCACATAGAGCGTGGCAGAGCTGAGCCCGAGAAAGAAGCTGCGGTTGAAGTCGAAGGCTCCCGAAGGAAAGTCGAGAGCCCTCGCGGCATCGAAATTCCAGAGTCCGGAGACGATCAGCCAGCCCACCGTGAGGAGCATCCCAAGCCAAAGAGCCATCATCAGCCGCGCGATCGAGGTGATCCTCCGATAGAGCAGCGCCGTTGCGAGCACGCCCATCGCGGCGGCTACGAGTTTGCTCTGAAGCCCATTCAAGGGGAACAGGTAACCGAGATACTGGGCGATGGCAATATTCCCGGAGGCAATTTCGAGAGGGCCGCTCAACACAAGTTGAAACACAAACAGGAAAGCCCACAACCGTCCCCAAGTATGGCGGTTGAACGACTCGCGCAGATAAACATAGGAGCCGCCGGAACCGGGCAGCGCCGCCGACAGTTCGCTCCAGACCAACCCATCGGCGATTGCAATTGCAGCGCCAGCAAACCAGCCAATCAGTGCCTGCGGTCCCCCCATGGCTCCGATAATGAGTGGCAAGGTGATAAACGGTCCTGTGCCAACCATGTTCGACATGTTGATGGAGGTGGCGTTTAGGAAGCCGAGATGAGCGCGTTGTGCGTTGGCAGCAGAAGACTGCCGATTGTCGACTGGGGTTTCCGGACTGGGCATTTCAGTTGACGGGTTGCTTAGCTATCTTGACTCTTGATGCGCAGAGGTTAACCGTGACAGCAAAAGCTACCGGCGTGAGTTTCGGATCTCCTTGTCCAAAGGATGGGAAGAAGGCGCTAGCTAGCGATTTTCTTTCGGGCTGCCCGCGGCTATTGTTCCAAGATCCAACCGACGACTGACGCCGAAGATCGCGAGCTTCCTCAAAGCTCTGTCGTGATGGCACTCGACACCAGGCTCTTCAAGTAGCGGCCGGTATGGCTCTCAGGCATCTCAGCGACCGCTTCCGGAGGTCCGCATGTGACCACCAATCCGCCCGCTTGCCCGCCTTCGGGCCCCAGATCGATAATCCAGTCGGCGGTCTTGATGACGTCGAGGTTGTGCTCGATGACTAACAGCGTCGCTCCAGTTTGCAGCAGCTTGCGAAATGCCATGAGCAGCTTGTGAATGTCATCGAAATGCAACCCCGTCGTCGGCTCGTCGAAGATGTAGAGAACCTTCTGCTTCGCCTGACGCGAAAGATAAGATGCGAGCTTGATCCGCTGAGCCTCTCCACCTGACAGCGTGGAAGCTGACTGGCCCAGCCGGAGGTAGCCAAGACCGACTTCCTGGAGCACCTTCAGCTTGTTGGTGATGCGCGCTACCGCCGCGAAGAAAGCTATGGCTTCGCGCACGGTCATCTGCAGCACCTCGTAGATGTTTTTGCCCTTGTAGCGAATCTCCAGTATGCCTGGCTTGAACCGGGTCCCTTTGCAGTCTTCGCAGACTAATTCCACGTCGGCAAGAAACTGCATTTCGACCGTCACGGTTCCATCTCCCTGGCACGTTTCGCAGCGGCCGCCTGGAATATTGAAAGAGAAATGCCCTGCCCCGTATGAGTGGCTTCGTGCTTCCCGTGTTGCGGCAAAGAGATCGCGAATGGCGTCGAACGCTTTAATGTAGGTGACAGGGTTCGAGCGAGGCGTGCGCCCAATAGGCGACTGGTCAACCATGACTGCGTCTGAAATCCACTGGTCCCCTTCGATGCGTTCGTAGTTTGCCCGTTCGATCGATTCGCCTCGGCGCGCTTTCAGCGCCGAGTAAACAACGTCGTGAACGAGTGTAGATTTCCCCGAGCCTGACACTCCAGTGATGCAGGTCATCATCCCCAGCGGAATAGCAACGTCCACTCCCTTCAGGTTGTGCTCGCGGGCGCCGTAAAGCTTCAACCATTGGCCATTGGGCACAAGGCGGGTCTTGGGGACGTGAATCTTCAGCTCCTGTTTGAGGTACTTGCCCGTCAATGAGCTGCTGGATCGAAGCAAATCCGGATAGGGACCGGCGAAAATCACGTGTCCTCCCTGCTCGCCTGCGCCAGGGCCCAGATCGATGATCTGGTCGGCAGCTTTCATCATTTCCGGCTCGTGCTCAACCACCAGCACCGTGTTCCCCGTGTCCCTGAGTTTTTTCAAGATCTCAATCAGGCGCGTGTTATCGCGGGGATGAAGCCCGATGGAGGGCTCATCGAGGACATAAAGCGTTCCGACGAGTGACGAACCCAGCGATGTGGCTAGCTGGATGCGCTGTGCCTCCCCACCCGAAAGTGTCGACGCCAGACGGTCGAGACTCAAATATCCGAGACCTACATTGTACAGAAACGTCAGCCGAGTCCGAATCTCTTCAAGTATCCTTTCTCCCACCAGCCGCTCGACAGCGCCCAGTTGAAGCTCTTGAAAAAACTTGTGAGCCTGTTCCACCGTCAGAGTGGTTGCCTGAGTGATGTCTCTGCTTGCAATCTTCACGGACCGGGCCTCGCGCCGAAGCCGCCTCCCCAGGCACTCGGGACACTGTGTGTAGCCTCGGTAACGGCTCAAAAAAACGCGGATGTAGAGCTTGTATTTCTTGGTTTCGAGATGCTCAAAGAAGCGTCTGATGCCGATGAACTTCTCGTCGCCGCTCAAAATCAGCTCTTTCTGCTCAGCCGGCAAGCTCCGATAAGGTACGTCGAAACGAATGCCTTTTTGTTTGGCGAATCGTTTGAACTCTGCCACCAGCACGCGATAACGGGGCTTGGTCCAGGGTTCAATAGCTCCTTGCTGAAGGGTCTTCTCCTTGTCGGGTATGACGAGATTGAGATCGAAGTCGATCGTGTTTCCGAAGCCCTGGCACTTCGGGCAAGCGCCAAAGGGGTTGTTAAAAGAGAACAATCGTGGCTCAGGCTCTTCATAAGTGAGCTGACATTCCCGACACTCGAATTTCTCGCTGAAGGTGAATCGGTCTCCCACCTTGAGGGGATCACGAACTGTCTCGCACAAAGGCCCCGTCGCCCGGTCGCGGCTTGCAGGGGACTGCAGCGCCTCTGCTGCTGAAAACTCTCGGGACATCTCTGGTTCAGGGAGCCCCACAACTTCGACCACAGCATGCCCACTTCCCTCGCGGTAGCAAGTTTCCACCGAATCCACCAGTCGCTGCCGGATATCGGACCGGACCACAAGCCGGTCTACCAGCACAAAGAGCTCGCTGGAAAAATCTAGATTCATTACCGACTCAGGATCTGAAAGCTCAATGATCTGCCGCTCCTGGTAGAGACGATTGAATCCCTGCTTACGCAGGTCCAACAAGACCTGCCGAATGACTTCCTGCTCCGCGTTCAATGGCTTCTTCCTACGCTTCTCTTTGTAGGCTGGGTTTTTCAGCTCAAGATACTTTCGGTAACAGGAGAACGGAAAAAGAACATAAATGCGGCTTTCTTCGCGCAGGGAGAGCACCAAACGGACGACATCCTCCAACACGTCCCGCTTAACCTCGCGCTGGCACTGCCAGCAAAACGTCCGACCCACTCGAGCGTACAGCAGTCGCAAATAGTCGTAGATCTCGGTGACCGTGCCCACGGTAGAACGTGGATTGCGGACAGAGTTCTTTTGTTTGATGGCCACGGCGGGCGCGATGCCCGTGATCTCGTCCACTTCGGGCTTCTCGATCCGCTCCAGGAACTGCCGGGCATAGGCTGACAGCGACTCGATGTAACGCCGCTGTCCTTCTGCATAGATTGTATCGAAGGCTAAGCTGGATTTGCCCGAGCCGCTGACCCCAGTGATGACCGTCAAGCTGTTATGAGGAATTTCACAGCTGATGTTCTTCAGGTTGTGGACTCGGGCACCTTTGATGTTGAGACTTTCATTATTCATTGGATCAATTTCGGGACGCTGCGGCATAAACGAATTCCACTGGTCGATAGAACGGACCGATTCGTATTCATTATCCCGCATACCTCCGATGAAAGACACCTCTGTCCACGTCGGTTTGGCAGACTAACCCAGCCTCGGCTCTCATCACATCCTCCAGCAGCCACAGGAAGGCCCGCGCCAACTCCGACCTGATCGCAACCGAGTCGCGGGCTATCCTGCAGAACTCCCGTCCGACAAGGGACAGGGATAATGAGAAACGATTTGAAGCCCTGTCAAAAGCTGTAATATAGTCGCGAGTCGTCATGCCGGACAAGCCTCTGATCTCAATTGTCGTTCCAGCATACAATGAAGCCGGACGCCTTCCACACACTTTGAAAGTGCTTCAATCTTACCTTGAAAGCGCTGGTTGGAAAGCGGAGGTCCTCGTCGTCAACGATGGTTCGACAGACCAGACTTCTTCGGTAGTCACAGAGCTTTGCGCCTACTGGTCACCGCTGCGGCTGGTGCAGAATCCAGGGAATCTTGGAAAGGGTTATACGGTGCGAAACGGGGTGCTGCAGGCTCAAGGTGAAGTGATTCTCTTCACCGATGCCGACCTTTCGGCGCCAATTTCGGAAATGCCCAAGTTGATTGAGCCGATTCTCAACCAGGAGTATGACGTGACCTTTGGTTCGCGCGCTGTAGACCGCTCCCTGATTGGAGTACACCAGTCGGTCTTTAGAGAAACTTCTGGACGCATTTTCAATTTCTTTGTTCAGGGCTTGACAGGATTGCCTTTCAAAGACACGCAGTGCGGGTTCAAGGCTTTTCGGAGGGAAATGGCAGTGTCGCTGTTCGAGCGGCAGACGATCATGGGCTTTGGCTTCGATGCCGAGATTCTCTATATCGCCCGGAAACGCCGGTTTCGTATGAAAGAAGTCCCAGTCCGTTGGGACCACGTCGAAGGCACGACAGTTCGATTCTTCAAGGACTCATGCCGGATGTTTCTGGACCTTTTGCTCATCCGCTGGAATGACTTCAGAGGAAAATACAACTGACTTCTCTCAGATGACAAGACCATGACCAGGCTCGGAGTAAACATCGACCACATTGCCACCTTGCGTGAAGCGCGGAAAACGAACGAGCCCGACCCAGTTGCCGCAGCAGTCGTGGCTGAACTGGCTGGCGCCCACGGCATCACGGTTCATCTCCGCAGCGATCGGCGCCACATTCAAGACCGTGACGTCGAACTGCTGCGCGAAACGGTGAAGACCCGCCTAAACCTGGAAATGGCAGCCACCGAAGAAATGACTCGCATTGCACTCGATATGAAGCCGGACACCGTGACGCTAGTTCCAGAGTTTCCCGGAGAGATCACTACGCAGGGGGGACTCGACTGTTTGCGGAACTATAACATCGTTGCCGCCGCCGCTCAGATGCTGGAGGCAGGAGGCATCACGGTGAGCCTCTTCATTGATCCGCAGCAAGAGCAGGTGGAGGCAGCGCATAGAATGGGAGTATCGATCGTTGAGATCAACACGGCCAGCTATGCCGACGCTTCGCTTTATCTGACTCTCAAGACAGAGCCGGCCGTGGCTAAGGCCCTAGAGGAGATCAGATCTGCTGCCATCCTTGCGGACGACGCCGGAATCCGCGCTCACGGAGGCCATGGACTTACCTATCGAAACGTCAGGGCCGTCAGCCAGATTCCAGAAATGGAGGAGCTGAACATCGGACACAACATCATTTCGCGGGCGGCCCTAGTAGGACTGGATCGGGCGGTACGAGAAATGCTGGCCCTGCTGGCAGACCAATCATGATGAACCCTCAGCAGATCGAAGCTTCGCAAGACACATTCACCTTCCCTACGCACATCGGTCCGAGAACCAGCTCCAAGCAGTTAAGGTCCCAAGCCTCGCTCTTTGCTAAAAACCAAGCTTGATCTTCATCCAAAAGTACTCTGCTTCGCTTCGGACGCTATCAGTGTTGTTGACTGCCGGTAAACGTGGGGTAGCCCGCCGGTCACACCTTGAAATCAGCCTGCCGTGCCGTTCTTCAGGGACTGAGCCCACAGAAAGCGTGACAGACTAGGGATCTCAGAGCCCACTCTTTTGGATTTGAAACTCTTATTTTCCTGTGCTATAAACTGCGCCTCACTTGTAGAGAACTGCCTCCAGAAAACACCGGTCCAAACGGATCTTTAAGTCTCTGCATCGCAGTTCGAATCCCTAGACCATTTCCACGTTTCGTTCTCTTTTCCCTCAAGCCATTGGTTTCGAAGCTATGGACACTTGGCAACAAATACTCAAGTTCGTCGAGAATCGAATCAGCAAGCAGGATTTTGCCAACTGGTTTCGGCCGACCCAGCTCAAAAACAGCACCAATGACAACATTCTAATTGTTTCTACCCCGAACGAACTCTTTGTCAGTTGGCTTTCAGGTTATTCTGCCCTCATCGGCGAGGCCGTGGAGGCGAATGGGCTCGGCGACCTTCAAGTCGTTTTTGAAGTCGAAACACCACCGATAGGAGCCAAGGTTGGCGTGTCTCAAACAGTTCCTGTCCAGAAGACCCTTGATTTTGATTCTGTGGACTATCTGCTGAACCCCAAGTTGACTTTCGAGCGCTTCGTGGTGGGATCCTGCAATCAGTTTGCTCATGCGGCCTCTCTAGCCGTCGCTGAGTCGCCATCGCGTGTCTACAATCCACTCTTTATTTACGGTGGAGTCGGGCTAGGAAAGACGCACCTCATGCAAGCTGTGGGACACCGAATCAAGTCCAAAGACCGAAGGATCCGCCTGAGTTACGTTTCTTCGGAGAAATTCACTAATGAAGTTATTAATGCCATCCGTTACGACAAGACTTTGGCACTACGGGAGAGGTATCGCAACGTCGATGTGTTGCTGGTTGATGACATTCAATTCATTTCCGGAAAACAAGCGACGCAGGAAGAGTTCTTCCACACTTTTAACGATCTCTATGATGGACAGAAGCAGATCGTCCTCTCCAGCGACAAACTGCCCAATGAGATCCCTGACATTCAGGAACGTCTTCAGTCACGCTTTGGCTCTGGTTTGATTGCTGACATTCAGCCGCCCGACCTGGAAACCCGAGTAGCCATTCTCAAAAAGAAAGCCGAGCTTGAAAGGTTTGAGTTGCCGGACAATGTTGCCTTTTTCATCGCAAGCAAGATCAAATCTCATATTCGTGAGCTGGAAGGATCTCTTGTTCGTTTGCAGGCTTTCCATTCCATTCGAGGGGAGAAAGTAACTTTGTCAATGGCTCAGGAGGCCCTAAAGCACATCATCCAATCTCAAGAGAGGCACGTTACCATCGAACAAATCAAGAAGCGAGTCGCCGAGCACTTCAAACTGCGGTCTAGCGAGCTCAAATCCCGCAACAATGCCCGAGACATCGCCGAGCCTCGGCAAATTGCCATGTTTTTGTGCCGCAAGCTCACAACCGCCTCCCTTCCTGAAATCGGAACGGAATTCGCCAAGCACCACACGACGGTGTTGCATTCCATTGAAAAGATCGAAAGGAAGATGACCGAGAATAGCGATTTCAACAACTTGATAGCCATGCTTCTGGAGTCTTTTCAATGACACAATTGAGATTTCCACAGTTGCTTTGCTAACTAGATGTGTATACTCTGTGCATCGAAATACAGTGCTTCTGATTACAGAAGATTCCTTGGTGCCAACCGCCTCTCAGTCAAAGAGAAATCCACAAGCTGAGCGTCTCAAGCCAAATGGGTTAGGTTGATGTTCACACTTTGTGGGGTGTCTACTACTACGACTGAAGAAACAGTATTTCATCTGTTACTTTAGGATTAGTCATTTATGGAATTCACGGTCAGAAAATTCGACATTCTGAGGGAAGTGGGTCTTACTCAGGGAGTCATTGAAAAGAAAACCACCATTCCTATTCTGGCTAACCTGTTGCTCGACACACAGGGAGAGAACGTTCAGATATCGGCAACCGATCTGGAGCTTGGAATCAAGAGCTCTTGTCCGGCAAGGGTAAAGAAAACGGGGGCTATTACCACTCCGGCCAAGAGTTTTCTCGAGATGTTGCGCGAGCTGCCTGATTCGGACATCACAATCAGGTCGCTGGAGAATAATTGGGTACAGATCACTTGTGCTTCTTTTTCTTCAAAGATCGTCGGTCTTCCTAAGGACAATTTCCCAAATCTCCCGGATCCAGCGACGAGTCTCGTCGAGATTCCCGCCAAGGCTCTCTCGAGCCTGATTAGTAAGACTATCTTCTCGATAGCGACTGAGGAGTCGCGCTACACGTTCAATGGGGCCCTTTTATTGCTCAAGCCGCTCAGCGCAACGATGGTGGCTACGGATGGACACAGGCTGGCGCACATCGAAAAGCAGGTGCAACTAGAACATCTGAATAGCGAGCTCCGTACATTGATTCCGAAGAAGGCCTTGGCGGAGTTGCAACGGTTGCTCGCGGAGGCTGCGGAGTCCGATCTGGTGAGCTTTGGAAAGGATGACACACACCTCTTTTTCCGCCTCAAGAATCGTCTGATGATCTCCAGGATGCTGACGGGGCAGTTTCCAAACTATGAGGCGGTCCTACCTAAGGAGAACAACAAAACTGTGATCCTGAATCGCGAAGATTTTCGCGCCGCGATTCGACGGGTTTCGTTGCTGGCTGATGACAAATCACGCTCGGTCCGGATACTTCTTGGCAATGACAGGATGGAGATCTCCTCGAACAACGCAGACTTGGGAGAGGCAACTGAGTCGTTGCAGATCTCGTACAATGCGGGACCGATTCAAATCGGGTTCAATTGCCAGTATTTGATGGATTTCCTGCTGGCTACCGATGACGTCAAGATCAGCATGGACTTTAAGGACGACCAAAGCGCAGGCCAGATGCGCCCTGCGACTGAGGATGAATATCGCTATCGATACATCGTCATGCCCATGAGGCTGTAGAGGCTACGTCAGCCTGCCAGCTCTGTCCCGCCAACCCGAAGAATGCTGGCTTGTGGGAATGGAACCCGCCACCGTTAGGTACCAACCGTTGTTCACTCTGCGGCTGTTTAGTTATTTCCCGGCAAGGAATGATTCTTACCAGGCTTTCAGTGCTTGATTTTCGAAATCTAGCTGGTCAAGAACTCTACTTTTCCCGGCGTGTCAACGTTATCTCTGGAGCTAACGCCCAGGGGAAAACCAATCTCCTGGAGGCGATATACACTCTTGCGCTCTCCAGATCATTTCGTGCCCGCCATTCCAAGGAACTGATCCGCCAGAATGCGACAAGGTTTGCCCTAGCAGGTGATGTTGAGGCAGCAGGTCAAGTTTTTGAGCTTGCGCTTCAGCAAAGCACTGGCAGCAAGAATCTCAGAATAAATGGATCCAGGAGGGAAGTGTTTCAGTATGTGGGTTACCTGAACGTCATTGTGTTCTCCGCGCTTCAACTCGAACAATTCAGGACCGAGGCGGAGCATCGTCGCAGGCTGATCGATCGGGGACTATACACTCTCCAGCCGGCTCATTTGAGAAGAATGGCCGATTACTATCGTGTGGTGAAACAGAAGAATTCACTACTGAGGGGATCTGCTTCGTTATACAATAAAGCTACTTATGAATTGCTCGATGTGTGGGACCTGCAGATCTCCGAACTAGGCGCCCGAATCATCCAGGGACGCCAGTCATACGTCGATAGAATCAGGAACAAGTTGGCAGTCCAAGATCGTGAGTTTGCTCCGGAAGCCATCGAGCTCAAATATCTTGCCGCAAACGGGATTTCCTCTATCGCCAGCCTGGCAGACATTCAGTTCCAATTGTCCACAAGATTGAAAGCAAATAGGGAGAAGGAGTTGCTTCAGAAGCGGTGCCTGACCGGGCCTCACCGCGACGAACTTGTTCTTGAGATTGACAGGTACGCCATGCAGAGTTACGCGTCAGCTGGCCAGCAGCGCAGCGCTCTTTTGGCTCTGAACCTGGCGCAGATGGACGTTCACTTGGATTCCAGCGGAATGCATCCTATTTTTCTGTTTGACGATTTTGATTCCGAGCTGGATCTCGGTCGCCTGAAACGCCTACTCGAGAGATTGGAAGCACGGGCCCAGATTTTCTTGACTACGACCAAGCCACAACTCATATCCCTCGAGGAACGGAGTGAAGCTCTTTTTTTTTTTGGGTCGAGTCAGGCAGGGTTCATAGATTGGAAACCGAATTGAGGCACTGCTGAATGAGCGAGGCACACGAGGAACGCGGGAAGCGCGACAAGGAGAAGGCGGAGGGGCCTTCCGCAAAACCCAATCAGCCGAACGGAAGAGAGGGCGAAGGGACTTACGATGCCTCCAGCATCAAGGTTCTCGAGGGGCTGGAAGCTGTCAGGAAGCGCCCGGCCATGTATATCGGCTCCACAGGCGAAATGGGGCTGCATCATTTGGTCTACGAAGTGGTTGACAACTCGATTGACGAAGCTCTAGCCGGCTACTGCTCTCGAGTCGACGTCACTATTCATGCGGACAACTCGATCACAGTAGTTGACAACGGTCGCGGAATTCCGGTTGATTATCACAAAGGGGAAAAGAAGTCGGCTGCGGAAGTTGTTATGACGAAGCTACACGCCGGCGGCAAGTTTGACAACAACAGCTACAAAGTTTCTGGAGGACTCCACGGTGTTGGAGTTTCCTGCGTGAATGCGCTCTCAGAAGAGCTCGAGCTGGAGATCTGGAAAGACTCAAGGGTTTACGTCCAGTCCTATAGGCGAGGCAAGGCGCTGAGTCCGCTCAAGGAGACCGGCCATACCGACCGGCGCGGAACCAAGATCACGTTCAGACCGGATACGACAATCTTTGACACGACGGACTTCAACTTCGACACACTCTCTCAACGTCTTCGGGAGCTGTCATTCCTGAACAAAGGCGTTGTCATCACGATTAGCGACGAGCGCAGTGACCGGAAGCACGATTTTCAATATTCAGGCGGCATTTCTGAGTTCGTCAAGCACCTGAACAAGAACAAAGAAGTACTTCACACCCCTCCTATCTACTTTGAAGCCAGCAAAGATAACGTGACGCTGGAACTGGCTATTCAGTACAACGACACCTACACGGAAAACGTCTTCTCCTTCGCCAACAACATCAACACCATTGACGGGGGGACGCATCTCTCCGGTTTTCGGTCGGCACTGACCCGTTCCATCAACAACTATGGACAAACCTCAGGACTCTTCAAAGATGTGAAAGAGAACCTCAGTGGCGACGATGTGCGGGAAGGCCTGGTAGCTGTGATCAGCGTTAAGCTGCCTCAACCGCAATTCGAAGGGCAGACCAAAGGAAAGCTCAATAGCGACATCAAGGGTCTGGTCGAGACTTTCATCAACGAAAAACTGGCCGACTACTTCGAGAAGAGTCCGGGCGTTGCCAAGAAAATCATCGGAAAGGCGATAGAAGCTGCCAGGGCGCGTGAGGCTGCCCGGAAAGCTCGCGACCTCACTCGCCGGAAAGGCGCGCTGGACTCAGCAGCGCTGCCAGGCAAACTGGCTGACTGCCAGGAGAGAGACCCAGCCCGCTGTGAGATTTTCATCGTCGAAGGAGATTCGGCCGGGGGCTCTGCCAAACAGGGGCGGGATCGGAAATTTCAAGCGATTTTGCCTTTGAAGGGAAAAATCCTCAACGTTGAAAAGGCACGCTACGACAAGATGCTGGGGCATGATGAAATCCGCGCCATGATCACTGCACTTGGCACAGGTATTGGCAAGGATGACTTCGACAGCGCCAAACTGCGTTATCACAAAATCATCATCATGACCGACGCAGACGTGGATGGCTCCCATATTCGAACCTTGCTGCTCACGTTCTTCTTCCGCCAGATGAACGAGCTCATCGAACGCGGGCATGTCTTTATTGCCCAACCACCCCTGTTCAAGGTGAAAAAGGGCAAAAAGGAGACCTACATCAAGGACGAAAAAGCCCTCACCCGGGAGTTGATGCGCAGCGCCATTGAAGACATTGAGGTGAGAATCGGAAAAGAGAAGCAATTGCTTCAAACTCGGCAACTCAGCGCCTTCCTTGGAAATCTGGTCGATTACAGATTGTTCTTCGAAAAACTGGAGAAGCGGCTGCGTGATCGTTCACTGGCGGAGATCCTTGTCCAGAGTGGCCTGGAAAGCAGATCCCAGCTCTCGAACAGACAAAACCTCGAACCCCTAGCCGAGAAAATCAAAGATCTGGGTTACGAAGTGGAATTGGGAAATGATGAAGAGCACAGCCTGCACAATCTCCTGATCAAAGGAAAGCCGGATAATGGGAACTACCAGCGCCGGATCGATCACGACTTCCTCTCCCTTGCGGAGTTCAAAAGAGCTGTTGCCTTAAAGCATGCCCTTGCCGAGTATGACAAACCGCCGTTTCTCATTTTTGAGAGGGAGAAGAGCGAGGTCAAGTTCGAGCTGCGCAGTCGGGAAGAACTTCTGGAGACGATATTGAGTAGCGGCAAAAGAGACTTCCACATCCAGCGCTATAAAGGGTTGGGGGAAATGAACCCGTCGCAGCTCTGGGAGACAACCATGAACGCAGAAACGCGGAGCTTGTTGCAGGTTCGCATCGACGACGCAGTCGAGACCGACGAGATTTTTACCATCCTGATGGGCGATGCTGTCGAACCGCGCAGGAAATTCATCGAAGACAATGCTCTCGATGTAAAGAACCTGGATATCTAGCTGCCAGCCCCGGACGCCTGACGCCTTCCCGGAACCCACCCAGACATGGAAAACCAGCAACCCCCTTTGAATCAGACCCCTGTCAACATCGAAGATGAGATGCGGCGGTCATACATCGATTACGCGATGAGCGTGATCATTGGACGCGCCCTGCCAGACGTCCGAGACGGCCTCAAGCCGGTCCACCGGCGCATTCTGTATGGCATGCACGAAATGGGTCTGGCGCACAACAAGCCCTACCGGAAGTGCGCCAAGATCGTTGGTGAGGTGATGGGCAATTTCCATCCGCATGGCGACGCCGCCATCTACGATGCGCTAGTTCGCATGGCCCAGGATTTTTCGATGCGCTCGGTCCTGATCGATGGCCAGGGCAACTTCGGCTCAGTGGATGGTGACCCACCGGCCGCCATGCGGTACACCGAAGCCCGGTTGGGTCGGATTGCCTCTGAAATGCTGGCAGATATCGAGAAGGAGACAGTCGACTTTACCCCAAACTATGACGAAAGCCAGAAGGAGCCGGTCTACCTTCCGGCTCAGATTCCCAATCTTCTGGCAAATGGGTCCGAAGGCATTGCCGTTGGCATGGCCACAAAGATCCCACCGCACAACCTCAAGGAGGTAATCGATGCGGCAGTCCTGCAGGTGAACAAGCCGGAGGCTACTCTGGAAGAGATTGTCAAACTCATTCCGGGCCCCGATTTCCCAACCGGGGGATTCATTTATGGGAAAACCGGCATCCAGCAGGCCTATGCGACGGGTCGTGGCTCAATTGTTGTGCGAGCCAAGGCCGCCATCGAGAAGCAGGCACGGGGCGACAAGGAAATGATTGTCGTCACCGAAATTCCCTATCAGGTGAACAAGGCCAAGCTGATCGAGCGTATTGCTGACCTAGTCCAGGAGAAAAAGATCGAGGGAATCAGCGACCTCAGGGATGAAAGTGACCGCGAGGGGCTCCGCATCGTCATCGAGTTGCGGCGTGGGGAGCAGCCTGAAGTGATCCTGAACAACCTGTACAAGCAGACTCCGATGCAAACCAGCTTTGGAGTCATCATGCTTGCGATCGTCAACGGCCAGCCACGCGTCTTGAACCTGCAGGAAGTCATCAAGTATTTCGTGGATCATCGCATCGACGTTGTGCGACGGCGCACGCGCTATGAATTGCGAAAAGCCGAAGAGCGGGCGCACATTCTTGAGGGCCTGGAGAAAGCGCTGGACAAGATCGACGCGGTGATCAAACTCATTCGCGCCTCTAAGACCCCGCAGGAAGCTCGTGAAGGCCTCATGAAACAGCTAGAGTTCTCGCAAGTCCAGGCCCAGGCCATCCTCGACATGCAGTTGCAGCGGCTAACGGGCCTCGAACGGGAAAAGATCCTGGAGGAATTGGAAAACCTGCTTAAGCGCATCGCGGAGCTGAAAGAGATTCTCGCCAACGACAAGGTGCTGCGCGGAGTCATCATCAAGGAGCTAAAGGAAGTCCAGAGACAGTACGGAGACGACCGGCGCACCCAGATCGTGGATGAACATGCAGAGATCAAGCTGGAGGATCTGATTCAAGTTGAGGACGTGGTTGTGACCGTCACGCATTCTGGCTATGTGAAGCGCACACCGGTCAGCGATTACCGTAAACAGCACCGCGGAGGCAAGGGCCGCATTGGAATGCGCACGCGCGAGGAAGACTTCGTCGAGTATCTTTTTGTGGCTTCGACGCACAGCTACCTGCTGATTTTTACCAACCAGGGAAAAGTTCACTGGCTGAAGGTGTACGAGATCCCGGACGTAGGAACCGCAGGCAAAGGGAAGGCCATCGTCAACCTCGTGAACCTCGCCGACGACGAAAAAATGACTGCCGTGCTGCCGGTCACCGACTTTGCCGAGGACAAGTTTGTGATGTTTGCAACGCGACGAGGCGTTGTGAAGAAGACCCGGCTTGATGCCTTCTCGAATCCGATGGCGCGAGGCATTATTGCCATCTCTGTGGACGAAGGCGATGAGTTGATAGCGGTTGAATTGACCAGCGGCAAGGATCAGATATTCCTGGGAACGCACGACGGCAAATGCATCCGCTTCCATGAAAACAACGTCCGCGACATGGGCCGACAGGCGCGGGGCGTCAAAGGCATCGAATTGGACGAAGACGATTACCTGGTGGGAATGACCGTCAGCGGCGACGAGGGGATGATTCTTTCCGTTACCGCGAAGGGCTACGGCAAGCGAACGCTCGTAAGCCAATACCGCGCCCAGTCGCGCGGTGGCAAAGGTGTCATCAACGTTAAGACCACGCAAAAGAACGGCCGCGTCGTCGCGATCATGAAGGTGGAACGCGACTCTGAAATCATTGTAATTACTGCCCAAGGCCAGATCATCCGCATTGAAGCCGCAAACATCCGAGCCGTGGGACGCAGCACCCAGGGTGTCAAGCTTATCGACCTTGACGGTGAAGACCAGGTCACAGCTGCCTCTCTCATCACCAGCCAGTCGGAAAAACTGCTAGAGAACAATCCGCCCACGGTCCATTAGCCACCACAGGGCACTCGATGCAAGAGGCGCTCCCTCGATCTAGCCTTCCGTGCCCCTCATGCAATGAACCTTCGGGACGCAGCCCTCATAATGCCGCAGTCGAATTCTGCCGATCAAGATAGATGAGCCAGGAGAATTGATTGACCTGGCAAGGGATGGCTTGATGGCGGCGCCCAGGCTTACTACTCGAATGATGGTGATCGACGACGACGCCGACTACTCACGGCTGATCGTCGAGTGCTTCACGGGATTGGGCTTCGAGGTGGTTTACGTCGATTCCGGTGAGGAGGCACTCGCTCAGATCCAGGGATTTGCTCCTGAAATCATTCTGTTGGACCTCAGAATGCCCGGTATGGACGGGTTCGAGGTGTGCCGCAACATCCGGCGGAATCCTGAGTATGCCGGCATTATCATTATTATTCTGACCTCGGTTGGCGATACGGAAGACAAGATCAAAGGCATCGACATTGGTGCCAACGACTACGTGGTCAAACCGTGCGGGCTTGCAGAAATCTTCGAAGTCGTCGCTAGGGTCAACCGCTTTCTTCAAACCAGGACGGGTTATCTCCGCAAGGTTGAAGAAGAAAAGTTCTTCACCCTGCGCGGAGCGGCCAACACCGTCTGCCATGAAATCAACAATCCGCTGACAGCCATTGTTGGCTCGGCCAGAGTCCTATCCATGCAGCTCGCTGGGCGGCCGGACGCGGGAGAGTTGCAACCTCAAGCGGACACCATTCTGGAAGCCTGCCACCGGATTCAAAACATCACTCATCAGCTTGCCAAGGCCATTCGCGTTGTTACAACGGAGCCTGTTCCCGGCGTCAAGATGATCGACTTGCAAGCCTCCACCAAGGAAGAATAACCCTAGGATTGAAGCTGGCCGCTTTAGAACGGGTTTAGCCTCTGCGAACCTCTACCCGGAGGAGAGCCGGCACTGCAGTCTCTGGCGGGCGGCCCTTTGGTGAACTGCAGAATGCCATAAATTAGTTGATTTTTCTTTTCGCAGCATTATAGTATTCAATCTTCCAAGTGGGCGCGAGCCCACTTTTTTGTTGTTCCGACGTTTCTCTCAGCCGACTGTCCCGCTAAGGAAGCCTCGCGTTGGTTGACCTGGATCGAACTAAAGCTCTCATTGAAAAGATAGTCGCTTCCGAAGGCTTGGAGCTAGTTGAAGTCGAGTTCAAAGGTGGTCTGAATCACAGGGTTTTGCGGATCATCATCGACAAACCCGAGGGTATTACCCACGATGACTGCCAACGTGTCAGCCATCAGGTTGGCATGGAGTTGGACGTTGAGGACTTGATCGCTGGGGGCTACACCTTGGAGGTTTCTTCTCCTGGTTTAACCAGGAAGCTGACCGGAAAAAGGGACTTCGAGAGGTCGGCTGGCCGTTTAGTAAAGCTGTCTACGCGGGAAGCCATTGAGGGATCGAAGAGTTTTCGTGGGGTGCTGGCCGCGTTCGATGGAGAGACTTTGACTGTCGCGTTTAAGAACGGGGAGCAGACCCGCATTCCCCTCGAGCTGATCTCCAAGGCCAATCTCGACATTGACTTTTAGGGTGGTTTGAATGACAACCAGTGTTCTCTACCAACAGATTGATCAGCTCAGCAGGGACAAGGGGATCAATCCCGAAATCGTTGTGAGTGCCGTCGAAGATGCGGTATTGGTCGCGACCCGGAAATTCTACAAATCCACCGAAGACCTCCGGTCCGTGTTCAACAAGGAAACAGGACACGTCGACGTCTTTGCCATCAAGAAGGTCGTCGAGGCCGTTACCAACCCGGCGCGCGAGATTTCTCTGCCCAACGCGCAGAAGATCGACCCGGAAATTCAGATCGATGGTGAAGTGAAGATCACCAAGCCGACGGACGTTCTCGGAAGAATAGCGGCGCAGACCGCCAAGCAGGTAATTTTGCAGAAGGTGCGAGAAGCTGAGCGGGACAGCATCTTCGCGGAATATACAGGGCGAATCGGCGAAGTAATAACATGCATGGTGAAGCGCATGGAGGGCGGCGATCTCATCTTGGACTTGGGCACAGCTGAAGGGCGGCTGCCGAGGCGGGAGCAATCACGGCTGGAAAGCTTTTCCCCTGGAGACAGGGTCCGCGGCGCCATCGTCCGTGTGGAAAAGACCACGCGCGGCCCACAGGTCATCATCTCCCGCATCGACCCTGCCTTGCTCATTAAGCTGTTTGAGATGGAGGTCCCGGAAGTTTACGATGGCACGGTTGTCATCAGGGCTGCTGCGCGCGACACGGGCGAGCGATCCAAGATTGCTGTGTACTCGAAAGATAAAGACGTGGATCCGGTCGGCGCCTGTGTCGGGATGAAGGGATCTCGTGTTCAGGCGATAATCCGTGAGTTGCATGGCGAAAAAATCGACATCATCGCTTACTCGGACGACCCGGCTCAGTTCGCGATGAACGCGTTGAGTCCGGCCAAGATTAGCCGCGCCACGATTACGGACTCGATCGAAAGACGGTTGGAAGTCATTGTGGAGACCGACCAGCTTTCCCTTGCCATAGGCAAGAAAGGGCAAAACGTCCGCCTGGCAGCGAAGCTCACCGGGTGGGCCATTGACATCAGGAGCGAGGAAGAGAAACGCGCCGAGATTGAGGAACAGATGGCTGCGTTGTCCGCCAGGACGCCGCTTTCAGACCTGCCGGGTTTGACCGCTTCCATCTTGCAAAAGTTGACCGACAGTGGTCTTGAAACGATCGAGGCGCTAGCGGACACACCTGTAGCTGACTTAACGAACATCAAGGGAGTGGGTCCGAAGAGCGCTGAAAAAATCATTGCGTCGGTGAAAGAGTACTACACGCGGCTTTCCGATGACACCGCGGAGGCTGACTTGGAAGTGGTCGCAGCCGAAGGCAGCGAAACGGCCTCCGAACCTGTGGAGGTTGCAGCCGAGGTGGAGGCAGCACCGGGAGCGGCAGCTGCCGCGGCCGCGGTTGCTGATACAGGGTCCGAAGTCGAGAAAGAGACCAAGCCAGATCTGAAGGAGGATTAGCGCACGGGTGAGGTGCAACCGTGACGTTTCGAGAACTGCGTGGCCGATAAAAAGAGAATCTTTAAGCTAGCCGAAGAAATCAAGGTCGAAGCGCTGGAGATCATCGCCTACCTGAAGAGCGAAGGGATCGAAGGCATTTCGGCAGCCAGCTACGTTGATGGAGAGCGGGCACAGGACATCAAAGACCACTTCTCTGGGAAAAAGACCAAGAAGAAAGCCCCGAAGCCTGAGACTGCGGCCGAGAGCAAGCCAGCAAAGGCTGCGGGAAAGCCTGAAGTAAAGGCGAAAGTGGTGGAGCCAGCAGTGGAGGCTCCTAAGCCCGCACCCACTCCACCACCAGCGCCCGCGGAAGAAGCCGTCAAGCCAGCCGAGCCGAAAGTTGCTGCTGCCGTCCCGGCACCGGAGCCCGCAAAAGCCGTCGAGGAAAAACCGGCGCCACCCGACCTGCACAAATCGCCTGCCGCGCCTACACCAGCCACAGGCCCGAGAGTTCTGGGCCGGCCCCCGGCAACTCGGCCCCCGGTTGTGTTGCAGCATCCGGCCCGGCCGCATCCGCTGGCGGGTGCTCCGTCTAGGATCCCGGCTGTTCCGCCTCGAAAGCCTCTACCTGGAGGCGCAGCCGCTCCTACTGAAACGATCCGCCAGCATATTGGAATCAAGCCACGCCCCTTGACTCCGCGACCGTCCGCAGGCGGAATGCGTCCCGGTGGCACGCCTAGACCAGCAGGAGCTCCACCCGCAGGTGGATTTCGGCCGCGTTCACCGGGCTTTGCACCTCCGGCCACCGATGCAACATCCTCACCGCGTGATCACCGGGGAGGCGCTCGCCCTCGGGGCGGGTTCTTTCGACCTCAACCCCAGGAAGGAAAGCAGGAATCCCGCCGGGGCGCACTCGGCCGGCCGACGGTCTCAATCATAGCTAAAACGCCGTTTCAGCCGCTTCCCATCACCAAGGAAATCACCTTGACCGAAGGTATCTCGGTCAAGGAGTTGGCTGAAAAGCTCGACGTCAAAGCGAAAGACATCATGAAGCGCCTTCTGGATAAGGGCATTTTCGCTACATTAAACCAAGCCATGGACGACCAGTTGGCTGTGGACTTGAGCCATGATTTCGGGGCGGAAGCAGTAATCCTTTCTCACGAAGACGCAGCCGAGTGGGATGTCATCGAAGAGGAGAAAAGTGAAGACATTGCACCGCGCGCTCCTGTAGTGACGATCATGGGCCACGTGGATCACGGCAAAACCTCGCTACTGGACGCAGTTCGGGAAACTAATGTTGCTTCTGGGGAAGCCGGTGGCATCACCCAGCACATCGGTGCCTACCAAGTCGAGAAGAACGGACGCACGGTCACATTCCTGGACACGCCAGGTCACGAAGCCTTCACAATGATGCGGGCGCGAGGCGCCAAGGTGACGGACATCGTCGTGCTGGTGGTGGCCGCAGACGACGGGGTTATGCCCCAGACGCTTGAAGCCATCAATCACTCAAGGGCCGCAGGCGTGCCGATCGTTGTCGCCATCAACAAGATCGACAAGCCAAATGCCCAGGTTGATCGCGTGAAGAAGGCGTTGGCGGACCTCGATCTGATGGCTGAAGACTGGGGCGGCAAGACCGTGACCGTGGAGGTGTCTGCCAAGCAGCGGACCAACCTGGACCTGCTGCTCGAAATGATTCTGCTGGTTGCTGATGTAAAGGAGCTGAAGGCTAACCCGCAGCGCACAGCGATGGGCACAATTCTGGAAGCCAAACTCGACAAGGGCCGTGGTCCGGTGGCGACGGTGCTTGTCCAAAATGGCACGCTAAGCGTTGGCGATTCCTTCATCGTGGGTGCAGTCACGGGAAGGGTACGGGCCATGTACGATCATCGGGGCCAGCAAGTGAGGAGCGTAGGCCCCTCCGTTCCTGTCGAGGTGCTGGGACTGGAATCGGTTCCACAGGCCGGTGATCGCTTCCAGGTGCTGACCGATTTGTCCAAGGTAAAGCAAATTGGATCGCTACGGCAGTTGAAACTCCGTGAAAGCCAGCTGGCCAAAACCGCACGGCTCACCCTGGAGCACCTGCATGAGCAGCTGAAAGCTGGTGCTGTAAAAGAACTGCCGCTGATTCTCAAGGCGGACGTTCAAGGGTCGGTGGAGGTTTTGTCTGAGACGTTGAGCAAGCTAGGCAAAAACAAAGTCAAGGTGAAGATCATTCACAAAGGCACGGGCGCCATCACCGAGACCGACGTGCTTTTGGCGTCCGCGTCGAACGCCATCGTCATTGGCTTCAACGTGCGTCCCGAGAGGAAAGCGACGGAACTTGCCACGCATGAGGGTGTCGACATCCGGCTTCACACGATCATTTACAACATCACCAACGAAATTAAGGCCGCCATGGTGGGCATGCTGGATACTCAGTTCAAGGAAGCTCACCAGGGAACCGCGGAAGTGAGAAATACCTTCAAAGTCCCGAAGGTCGGAATGGTGGCGGGCTGCCACGTCAGCGACGGAAAAGTCACCCGAGCGAGCCAGGTTCGCTTGTTGCGTGACAGCGTGGTAGTGTACGAGGGAAAGATTTCCTCACTCAAGCGTTTCAAAGACGACGCGTCGGAAGTGCGGTCCGGATTTGAGTGCGGCATGGGCCTGGAGAACTTCAACGACATCAAAATCGGCGATGTTATCGAGTCCTATATCATGGAAAAAGTCGCTCCCGAGTCGCTATAGTCGCTCTGCGACTGTGAACGATGCACATCGGCCTCCTGACCCTGGAAATCTTCATTCCCGACGCCCACTCGCTCAAAGAAAAACGGTTTGTCTTGCGCAGCCTGAAAGACAGGCTGCGGAAATTCAATATCTCGATTGCCGAGTGTGATCACCAGGATCTCTGGCAGAGAGCCACTTTGGGCATTGTCTCGGTTGCTTCTGACCATCTGATTCTGGAGCAGACACTGAACAGAGTGGTCGAGGAGACCGAAAAGCTCATCCCTGGCAATCTGAGCAGCTACCAGATCGAGTATCTATGAAGAGCCCCGTGCGCAGGCCAACCCGTGTCGGTGAGCTGGTCCGCGAAGAGATCAGCCGCCTCTTGCCCGAACTGCGAGATCCTCGCATTGGATTGGCGACAGTCACAGCCGTCGAGATGAGCCCGGACCTGAAACATGGTCGGGTTTACGTCAGTGTCTTAGGCGGCAGTGACGAACGCACGAAGACTCTGGAGGGACTTAACCGCGCAGCTTCCCATGTTCGCCACGAGATTGGAGCCCGCCTTCGCTTGAGGAACACACCCGAGTTGAACTTCGTTTACGACGAGTCCATCGAGCACGGCGCGCGCATCGAAGCGCTTCTCGAACAGACAAAACGCCCGCCAGGTGACTCTGGGGAGTAGCCTCTGCTTTGCCGGGCTTCCTTGGCGGGCACTTCCACGGCCCCTGTTTACCAGATGAGCCTTCCGGCTAATGACGTACTCTGAATTCGAAAACGGATTCTTCGTCCTCGACAAGCCGGAGGGCATGACCTCGCACGATGTAGTTCAGGCTGTTCGCCGGCACCTCAAGCTCAGCCGGATCGGGCACCTCGGGACGCTCGACCCCCTGGCTACCGGAGTGTTGCCACTTGCGCTTGGGAGGGCCACGCGGCTCATCGAGTTTCTCAGGGGAGGCGAGAAGCTCTATGAAGGAACGCTTCGCTTGGGCTTCTCCACAGATACCTACGACAGGGAGGGCCGACCCACTTCAGAGGCCGCATCCCCCCAAGTATCGCAGGAGCAGTTGAATCTGCTGGCCTCGGAAATGTCAGGCGACCAGAAGCAGGTGCCACCTCCATTCTCTGCCAAGAAGGTACGAGGGGTCCGCGCTTACCGGCTGGCCCGGGAAGGCGTCCCGGTCAGTGTGGCTGCTCAGCAGATTCGAATTGGGAGGCTGGAGTTCAAACTTCGAACGCCGTCAGAGGTCGATTTTTCCGTCCGCTGTTCCGCGGGAACCTACGTACGCTCCATCGCCCACGACCTGGGAATGAGGCTGGGCTGCGGAGCGCATTTAACTCGGTTGCGCCGTCTTGCTTCCGGGGATTTTGGAGAAGATCAAGCACTCGCGCTGTCTGAATTCATCCAGTTGACGCCGCAGGATCTGGGAAGTCGTTTGATCCGCATGGAACAAGTGCTGCTCGCATCCCCATTTGTGCAGGTCGATCATCCGACGGAAGCTGGAGTTGCTTCAGGCAGAAACTTCCGGTCTGTTCCTGACAAAGTGATGTTGCAAGTTGCGAGCGCAGGTTTCTTCAGGGTTCTTTCTTCAGGCGGACGTCTGATCGCACTGGCGAAGCTACTGGAGGTTGATGACTCAGCCAGTTCGGAAGAGGCTGACGAGAGGTGTTTTCATCCGTTTTTGGTTTTGGCGGCGAAAGACGTTCGACCGGGATGAAAACCCTATGAAACAGAGCTGCGGAGTCAACCGCAGTCGGTCGGAACGAGAGGGATAGTCATGCTGATTCAGACAATGGGGTGCAGGGCTCTTTGCGGTGCGGGTGTTCTGGGGCTCTTCGTTTTTCTGCTGACTGTGCAAGGTCCGAATCCAGTGCAGGCTTCTGGCTCGGCCGGGAAACAACTGTTTCCGTGCAACCAGGCACAGGTGCCTCACTACACGGCGTACCGGGTGCGCCAGCCTATCCGCATTGACGGTCGGCTCGACGAAGAGTGCTGGAAAAAAGCCCAGCGCTCGTCAGCCTTCGTCGATTTGATCAGCGGCCAGCCTGCGCTTTATGACACCCGCGCCGCAGTGTTGTGGGACGAGCAGGCTCTTTACGTGGCGTTCTGGGTTGAGGAGCCAGATGTCAAGGCTACCTTGACCGAGCGGGACTCTCTGATCTACCAAAACAACGACGTCGAGGTTTTCATAGCCGGCAAAGACAGCTATTACGAATTTGAGATCAACGCACTGAACACCATTTATGAAGTCTTCTTTGTGTGGCGGGAGGCGTATGAGAAAGCCGGCTTCTCGAGGGTGCCGGAATTCAGCCTCTCCACTCCGAAGACGCGGCCCTTTAATGGCGTGGGATTCACACAACATCCACGAGGCGGACGGTTGGGTTTCTTTGCTTGGGATTTTCCCGGCCTAAGAACCGGTGTGCATATCATGGGGACGTTGAACAACAGTAAGGACAAGGACGAGGGCTGGACCGTGGAACTGACCTTTCCCTGGCAGGGCATGAAATGGCTGGCCCAATCTGATGGCAGAGCGCTGCCACCACGCCCGGGTGACGTGTGGCGTATGGATTTTTCGCGATTCAACCAGTACAAAGCGCCGCAACCCGCCAAAGACTCAGGAGGCTGGGCCTGGAGTCGGCACGGCATTTGGGATTCCCACATCCCCGAATGTTTCCCTTACATCCACTTCTCTTCAGAGGAACTAAAGAACGGCAAACAAGGAAAGCCATGAGCTGGGACTACCGAGATAGGTCCAGGCCAGAGGGGCAAGGTCAGCCTCAGCGGTTGTACTTCGGCGTCACGCCGCGCAGCTTGGCCCAGACCGCGTCACAGGCAGTCATTGTCTCCGCTGAAAGGGCTCCTTCCGAAGCAGCGTTGAGATTCTCCTCAAGCTGTGAAATGCTGGAGGCACCTAGGATAACGCTGTCCACAGCCTGTTGCGTCAACAACCAGTTCAAAGACAAGCTCGTCAGAGATCGCCCAGCGGCTTGGCCAACCTCCTTCAATTCCTCGACAGCGTCGAAGTAGGAGGGATGCCAGTAGCGGTCCAGATACATCCGGTTGTTGTCAAAGCGCGTGCCCGGGCTCGGCTGCTCCCGACGATGTTTGCCTGTCAGCAATCCTCCGGCCAGCGGGTTATAGACGATGGTAGAAACCCCCAGCTCCTTGGCCATTGGCAGATACTCTTGCTCGATGCTCCGGGCCAGCAGGTTGTGCATTTGCTGAGCAATGCGGGTTGCTCGCCAAGCGTGTCTCTCAGCCAGCCACAGTAGTCTTGCGACTTGCCAACTTGCATAGTTGGAGCAGGCTGGATAACGCACCTTGCCTTGCTTGAACAACTGCTCCATCGCATCGAGCGTTTCATCGGGCGGAACAGAATAATCCGGCTGATGAAGGTAGTAGATGTCCACATAGTCGGTTTGCAGCCGCCGTAGGCTTTCCTCCACAGCTGTGAAGATCGACACTTTCGAAAGGCGCTGTTCAGCCGGAGCATCGGCGACCTTCATTCCCACCTTTGTCGCCACGATCACCTGCGGCCGGCGCCCGGCCAGAGCTTTGCCCAGCAGGACTTCCGAAGCGCCCTTGTTGTATACATTTGCCGTGTCGAAAAAATTGATGCCCGCTTCCATGCAGCGATCCACCATCTGCCGGGCAACAACTTCATCCACTTGCCCGCCAAAGGTCATCGTGCCGAAACAAAGGCGGGAAACAGCCAGATCAGTGCCGGTCAGTGTAACGTTGGCCATAGAGCTCCTTGGGTCAGCATGGCGGAGGCGAATGGGAATCGTTTTATCACAACCGATTGGCGCAACAGGGCGGGCTTATCCACACGCTTGAGAAGAAGGATGTCGCGGGAAATGGTCGTTTCGATGAGCGAATCTATGATGTAACGTTGCCAGCGCTGTGGTTCTTCGATCAACGCTGCCGCTCCAGGATAGGCTCCATAGTAAACAAATTGTTCCAGATTCCAGCCAAAGGCTTCCCGGATCTCCGCAAACGACCAGTGGGGCGCCGCGATGATTTCGAAACGTCCTGCCAGGCTTTCAGAAAGCCCGCTCTGAATGAGCAGTGGAGCCGGGCCCAGCAGGACCACATTGAGCATCACCTTTGCCCGACTGTCCGCATCCCAGAGGAGCTTCACTGCATTCGCCCAGTCAGTGACTTTTTGAACCTCATCCAGAACAAGCAGTGCTCCTCCCTTGCTTCCGTAGGCCTTCAATCGACCCAGATCCCACTGCTGCTCAATCCAGGTCCGATCGCGCAGAGTGGGCTCATCAGCCGAAGCATAGTGAGAAGGCAGCTCCAAATTCTCGATGACCTGATGTATGAGCGTGGTTTAGCCCACTTGACGCGGCCCGGCCAGGACTTGAAGAAACCGGCGTCGTTCCCGCACACGGCGCAACAAAGTATTATGAAGAGATCGTCGAATCATACAATTTACTCAGCAAACTGAGTAAATTTACTCGAATGCCTGTTTGCAATCAAGCCGTGAAAAGACCTCTCCAAAAATCACCGACAAAAATCCGAAGGCCGCCCTTTCAGCGTCGGTTACACCGTCATACAACAACTTGACTTGTTTTTTGGTAAACACTGGGCGACTTTTGAGGATCTATAGTCGGGCACTGAGCGAGTGCTCCCTGAGCGAATCGTAGGTCGCTTCCTCACTTTCCTACATCCTGAGCGTGGCATCCTACGTGATCGCCCAAAGGTGCCGCCATGCGCATGGGATCGGGATGGATAGGTTTCTTGGAGATCGGAAGTTCTTGGAGAGCTGCTCTCAGTTTCAGGATAGTGGACTATTCAACCAGTGGCAGTTGGGGCTGGCCGAAGGATCGCCTGATTATCCACGTTCCTGGTTAGTGTTTGCACAGAATTGCGGACTTAACCGGCAAACTGAGAACCACGACGATCTGGATACACGCCTTGCCCAGCAGAACGCGTCAGGCACCAGCAGCTGTGAAATTACGTGACGAACAAACAGCTTAAGGAAGTGCCACAATCTGCCGATCCCATTTGAGTAGGGAGAGGACAGGCGCCATAAAGCACAGCGACTATGTCTCGGCGCATAGTTGATTCACGCACACAAGAGCAGATTTTTAGATTTTTGTTCCTCCCGCGCCAAAAAACCCCGCCTAGTCTTCCTGACTTTGAAATCGAGGTTCAAGATAAATGCAGTCGCGACCTGAAGATTTTGGACGGACTCTATGGATGACTTGGATGAACTTCTGGTCTTCGCGCTTGAAGAGCAGCGTTACGCGTTGAATGTAGCGAGCGTCGAAAGAGCCGTTCGCCTAGTGGAAATCACACCACTGTCCGCGGCGCTGGACATCGTCATGGGGATCATCAACGTGCAAGGCCGGGTCATTCCTGTCGTCAACCTCCGCAAGCAGCTCCGGCTTCCAGAACGGGCACCGACGTTGAGCGACCAGTTGATCATCGCCCGCACCTCCAGGCGCCGAGTGGCGTTGCTGGTGGATTCGGTTGGGGGCGTCATCGAGCGCCCCAGTGAGGATCTGGTTACGGCGGGAGAGATCCTCCCCGGAATTGTCCACATCCGAGGCGTGGTCAAACTTGAAGACGGCGTGATCCTTATTCACGACCTGGACCAGTGTCTTTCCTTGGAAGAAGAGAGGCTGCTGGACGAGGCAATTGCAAATGGCTAGGAAACAACCATCGCCTTGTGCTGTTTCTGAGCCGCTGCTCTCGCGGCTGAGCGAGGTAGTGTCCGATCGAATGGGATTGCACTTTCCACCAGAACGGCAGGCCGACCTGGCGAAGGCCATGAGCGCTGCCTGCTTGCAACTTGATTTTGAGACTCCAGAATCGTTGACTCACGCGCTCGTTTCGTCTCCATGGACCAAGGAACAGGTCGAGACTCTGGCTAATTATCTCACCGTTGGGGAGTCTTATTTCTTCAGGGACAAGAAAACCCTGGAGATCCTCGAACAGGAAATCTTTCCAGAATTGATCCGATCCCGGCGCGGAGTTGACCAGCGTCTGAGAATCTGGAGCGCCGGTTGCTGCAGGGGGGAAGAGCCTTATACCATCGCCATTCTCCTCCACCGGCTGATCCCCGACCTCCAGGACTGGCGAATCACCATCGTTGCCACAGACATCAACTCCCGGTTCCTGAAAACAGCCGCCCAAGGCGCTTTCAGTGAATGGTCCTTCCGAGAAACTCCTGCCCAGATCAAGGAAAGATACTTCAAAGAGGAGGGCCTGGGGCGTTTTCAAATCCTTCCTCAGATTCAGAGCATGGTGAAATTTTCCGATTTGAATCTGGCTGAAGATGCCTATCCTTCCCCCCTCAATGACACCAACGCCTTGGACCTGATTCTTTGCCGAAACGTGATGATGTATTTCTTACCCCAGCAGATCAATCAAGTCATTGAAAGGTTTCACCGCTGTCTGACAGATGGCGGCTGGCTCGCCGTCAGCCCCAGTGAGACCTCGTCAGCTCGTTTTTCACGGTTTGTGGCAGTCGGTTTTCCCGGCGTCTTCCTCTATCAGAAGGACAGTGCTCAACCGCAGAGAGTCAAAACCTTCCAAGTCGAGCCGGGCATAACAAGCGACGTGTCGATCCAGTGGCCGCCACCTTCCCTCGCTTCACAAGGGCCGCCTACACCTTCAGCCGAAACAACAGAGGCGTCCTTTCCCCTCCCAGATACCACGCCAGCTCTTGAGGAATCACAGCCTGCGGTTTACCTGGAAGCACTAGAACTCTACCAGCAAGCCCGTTACGCGGAAGTGGTGAATAAACTTCTGGAGTGGATTACCAATCATCAGCCGGAACGTCAGGGAAAGGGGCCTTCAGGGGAAGCCTGCGCGCTCTTGGCACGCGCGTACGCCAACCAGGGTCAACTGGCCGAAGCCCGTGAGTGGTGTCAGAAAGCCATCGCCGCCGAGAAGTTGAATCCGGCCTTCTACTATCTTTGTGCCACTATTCTGCAGGAGCAGGGACAAGTGGACCACGCGATCAACCTTTTAAGGCAGGCGCTTTATCTCGACCCTGCTTTTGTGCTGGCTCATTTTGCCCTTGCGAACCTCAGCCTGCTGCAGCGGAGGCTCGGAGAGTTCGGCAAGCATCGCAGGAATGCTCTCTCTCTTTTGCGAAGTCATCCTCCAGATGCGGTGCTGCCTGAGGCGGAAGGTATTACCGCTGGCAAGCTAGTTGAGATCACTGCTTCCATGACAGAAAGGATGAAACCTGCATGAAACAGAAAGAGCTAGCAGGCCAACAGTCAACCACCAACTGGAGCGACATCCATCGTCGTCTGGAGAAGCTTCAGATCAACATCGAGAGTGGATTTGCGCTCACTCCCGAAGAGCAAAAACGAATTCTCAAAGCCAGAGCAAGAGTGCTTTCCAAAGATCCGGGAGCGGACCAAGTCATCCCGTCTGTTGAGGTGCTGGAGTTTCTCCTAGCATCGGAACGGTACGGAATCGACTCAAGTCGCGTTCGTGAGGTTTATCCACTGAAGGAACTCACGCCGCTGCCCTGCACGCCGTCGTTTGTTCTGGGCATCATCAACCTGAGAGGACAAATTCTTTCGGTCATCGATCTCAAGAAGTTCTTTGATCTTCCAGAGAAGGGACTGACCGACCTCAATAAGGTCATCGTCCTTCACTCGGGGGAAATGGAACTCGGAATCCTGGCAGACGAGATTGCCGGCATGCGGTCTATACCACTTCAGGAAATTCAGCTGCTCCCGACCTGGACCGGCATCCGCTCAGAGTACTTGAAGGGAATAACCCCTCAGCGGCTCACAATCCTAGACGTTGAAAGGATTCTTTCTGACCCGAAGATCATCGTGCACGAAGAGGTAGAGACTTAGCAGAGGCCGCTGCCGAAGGTTGCGGAGTTTGGACATTTGAAGTCCTTGCCTGTCCGTCGGTCGATGGAAGTGCTGGCGCACGGCCCGATAGGCAAGGACCCCTGCCGTGCCGGTCGGCTACTGATCGCTCTGGTGGGGATTTGGGCTCAACCTCTCGGCATTCAAAAAGGAGGACCGAAACATGAAATGGACCGTTGGAACAAAAATTGGGGCAGGGTTCACACTGGCTTTGGCGATTCTGGTGACCATCAGTGGAGTTTCCTACCGGAGCTCGACCGAGCTTGTTGCGACAGCCAACTGGGTAACCCATACGCACAAGGTGCTCGAGGATCTGGAAAGCTTGCTTTCGGCCCTGAAGGATGCGGAAACGGGCCAGCGCGGCTACCTCATTACCGGCGAAGAGTCTTATCTGGAGCCGTATCACGCCGGGCTTGCAGAACTCGACCGCAGAATTAAGAGCCTGCGAGCGCTCACTGCCGACAATCCCACCCAACAACAACGGCTCAGCCTCTTTGAGAGCAAAGAGGCAGACAGAGTCGCCAGCTTTAAGGAGGGGATCGACGCACGAAAACAAAAGGGATTTGAGGCCGCGCGGCGATTCGTCCTGACAGGCAAGGGAAAAAAAGAGATGGATGAGATTCGCAAAGTGATTGCGGAGATGGAAAGTGAAGAGAGAGAGCTGCTCAAGCTTCGTACAAGCCTCTCGGAGGCCAGTGTCCGCAACACAAAGTACACGATGGTGTTGGGAACAATCCTCGCGTTTTCGCTTTTGGCTCTGGTCGCCTTCCTGATTGGCCAAAACATATCCCGTCCACTCAAGGAGGTCTCTTTGGCCGCTGAGAAGATTGCCGCGGGCGATTTTCTGACTCTCTCGGTGGCAACTGACAACCGGCAGGACGAAGTTGGCATGTTGAAACGGTCGTTCGTGCGTATGACCCAGTCCTTGCAAGGCATGGCCCAGATGGCAGAGCGAATCGCTGCCGGTGACTTGACTGTGCAGGTAGAGCCCCAGTCTGAGAAGGATGTCCTAGGAAACGCCTTCGCAAAAATGGTGGAAAATCTCCGCCGGGTGATGCAGGAGATCCGGGAAGGCATCAATGTTCTGGCTTCCTCCACCAGCGAGATCATGGCGTCAACCAGCCAGGTGGCTTCAGGAGCGGCAGAGACCGCCACGGCCGTCAGCCAGACCACCACTACGGTTGAAGAAGTCAAGCAAACCGCTCAGGTGGCCAGCCAGAAGGCCAAGCAAGTTTCGGAAAGCGCCCAGAAGTCGGCCCAGGTGGCGCCGCTGGGCCGAAAGTCTGTCGAAGAATCCCTCGACGGGATGAACCGCATCCAGCAGCAAATGGAGTCTATCGCCGACAGCATCGTGAGGCTCAGCGAACAGAGCCGGGCCATTGGAGAGATCATTGCCACCGTTAACGACCTGGCTGAGCAGTCGAACCTGCTGGCGGTGAATGCCGCGATTGAAGCGGCCAAGGCCGGTGAACAGGGAAAAGGCTTTGCCGTGGTGGCGCAGGAGGTGAAAAGCCTGGCGGAACAATCCAAGCAAGCGACCGTGCAGGTGCGAACTCTCCTGAACGACATTCAAAAGGCGACCAGCACGGCGGTGATGGCGACCGAGCAAGGGAGCAAGGCGGTGGAGACTGGAGTGAAGCAATCCGCCGAGGCGGGCGAATCGATTCGAACGCTGGCAGAGAACATCGGGCAGGCCGCGCAAGCGGCCACTCAGATTGCGGCCTCGAGCCAGCAGCAGCTGGTGGGAATGGATCAAGTGGCACTGGCCATGGAGAACATTAAACAAGCCAGCAGTCAAAACCTGGCCAGCACCAAACAGGCAGAGATCTCAGCTCAGGGCCTGCACGAACTGGGACAGAGGTTAAAGCAGTTGATGGAGCAGTATCAGGTGGAGAGCGTGAGGCGCAACGGCTGAGCTGCAAGCTCTGGGCGGGCTAATTCGGCAGGAAGCGAACCGACGCACAGGCCCGGGAGGCGAGAATAATATACTAGTTTCGCTTCACATCGTGGTCTGACGGGACCAGAGGCAAGAATGAACAAAACGCATGAGGACTTGCTGAAGCGGCTTCTGTCAACGTTCAGGGTCGAAGCCAATGAGCACATTAACGCGATGATCTCCGGTCTCATTGAGCTGGAGAAAGCGACCAGTCCTGATAAATCCAAGGAAGTTATTGAGACACTCTTTCGAGAGGCGCACAGTCTGAAAGGCGCTGCGCGCGCGGTCAACCTCAGTGAGATCGAGGCCATCTGCCAGTCCCTGGAGAGCGCCTTTGCTGCTCTGAAACGCCAGGAGCTCATGCCCACGCCGCCCTTGTTTGATCTATTTCATCAAGCGAGTGACACTCTCAGCAACCTTCTCATTTCCCCTGAGGCTGCACGAACTGCCTCAGACAAATCTCAGGTTCGCGAGCTTCTTCGACTCATCGAGACGGTCTCGGAGCGTGGGCGGCCGTCACCGAACCCAGGTGAAGTGTCAAATCGACAAGACAATCTGACCCTGCACAGGCCGGAAGTGAAACCACCTATAGCTGAACAGAAGCCGGCTCTGTCCGAGACTGTGAGAATCCCGACAGCCAAGCTGGATGCGCTCTTCCTGCAGGCCGAGGAACTGCTCTCTGCCAGACTGGCAGCAACCCAGCGGGCTGCTGAATTCCGAGAGATCAAGACTGCGTTCGCTGCTTGGAACAAGGAGTGGGTCAAATTCCGAATGGCGGCTTCCGGAAGGAAGACTGCCAAATTGGAACCTCCGCAGCCTTCCGTCCAAGCGCCTCAACTGAACGAGCTTCTGGAGTCCCACATGGTGTTTGTCAAGTCGTTCGAGGGCCGACTGGCCTCGCTGAGCCACGCGGCCGACCAGGATCAGAGGCTTCTGGCAACCCTGGTGGATAGCTTGCTGGAGGACATGAAGACAGTGCTCATGCTTCCGTTCGCCTCAATCCTGGAGATTTTTCCCAAGCTGGTTCGAGACCTCTCCAGGGATCAGGGCAAGAAAGTGGAGTTGTGTGTTCAAGGCGAGCAAATCGAAGTTGACAAGCGAATCCTCGAGCAGATGAAGGATCCTTTGATTCACCTGGTCAGAAACTGCATCGATCATGGAATTGAGAAACCAGAGGAACGGGAAGAAAGGCACAAGCCGGGCCGGGGAACCATCACGATAGCCATGTCTCAGAGGAATGGCAGTCATGTCGAAATTCTTGTTGGAGACGATGGAGCTGGAATCGATCTGGCGAAAGTGAAATCAGCCGCTGTCAGACGGGGTTTTCTTTCTGAAGAGGAATCAACCAAGCTCACCATAAAGGAACTGGCGTCGCTGGTTTTCGAGTCAGAAGTGTCTACCAGTCCAATGATCACCGACATCTCGGGCCGGGGTCTTGGCCTGGCCATCGTGCGCGAGAAGGTGGAAAAGCTCGGCGGCAGCGTTTCCCTGGAGACCGATCCCGGCAAAGGGACGGCGTTTCGAATCCTTTTGCCGCTCTCTCTCGCCCGGTTCCGTGGCGTTCTGGTGGGTGTTGCCTGCCACCGTTTTATTTTGTCTGCAACGCACGTGGAACGTGTGCTGAGAGTCAAGGCAGAAGAAATCAAAACCGCCGGCGGACGAGAGGCGATTCTGCTGGATGGACAGGCTGTTTCGCTGGCCCGGCTCGGCGAGGTGTTGGAGGTGTCGCGCCCAAACGTGGGAAACCCTTCCGCCGAGAACGCGGTGGTGGTCGTGGTGACTTCTGCTCAGAAGCGAATTGCTTTCCTGGTGGACGAGGTCCTTCATGAACAGGAAGTGCTGGTCAAAAGCCTGGGCAAGCAACTCTCCCGGGTCCGCAATATCGCGGGCGCCACGGTCTTGGGAACGGGCAGGGTGGCGCCCATTCTCAATATCCCGGACCTGATGAAGTCCGCTGTGAAAGCGAGTGCCACTGCCCGGAGCACGCCCTCCCCGTCAGCCAAGACCAAAGCAGAGACAGAGTCCATCTTGATTGCAGAGGACTCCATTACGGCGAGGACTCTCTTAAAAAATATCTTCGAAGCGGCTGGATACCGGGTCAAAACCGCCGTGGATGGGATGGAGGCTTTCACGACGCTCAAGAGTGGAGAGTTCCATTTGGTGGTTTCAGATGTGGAGATGCCGCGCATGAACGGCTTCGAGCTCACGGCCAGAATCCGCGCGGACAAGAAGCTCGCAGAGCTGCCGGTCGTACTGGTCACGGCCCTGGAATCGCGGGAAGACCGGGAACGCGGGATTGAAGCCGGGGCGAATGCTTATATCGTGAAAAGGAGTTTTGACCAGGGGAATCTCTTGGAGGCCGTTCACAGGCTGCTGTGAGCGGGTGCGACTGTGCAAGCAACTGAAAATACTACATCTGAACAAACAAGGACAGCGGAGCGACACGTGATCAAGGTGCTTGTGGTAGAAGATTCGGCAGTCGTGCGGGAGTTACTTGTTCATCTCTTGGGCTCCGATCCTGAGATGCATGTTGTTGGAAGCGCCAGCAATGGCGAGGAGGCGCTGGAGGCTGTGAAGGGCAAAAGGCCAGACATTATTACGATGGATATCCACATGCCGAAGATGGACGGCCTGGAAGCGACCCGTAGAATCATGGAGACGATCCCGACGCCGATCGTCGTGGTGAGTGGAAGTTCCAATCCCTACGAATCGGAAGCCTCGTTCCGTGCCATCGAAGCAGGCGCGCTGGCCATGGTCCAAAAACCAAGGGGTTGGGGCCATCCTGCTCATGATGCAAGTGCAAAGGAACTCATTCAGACAGTGAAGCTGATGTCGGAGGTGAGGGTGGTCAGGCGCTGGGCTCGTCACCGAGCTGGAGAAGAGCCTCTTGCGGTTTTGGCTCCGAGGGCAGCGGACTTGATGCGAATGCCGGAGCCGTTGCCCACAGAGATCAAACTGGTGGCGATCGGCGCATCGACCGGAGGCCCTCCGGTGATTCAAACCATTTTTTCGCTGTTGCCCAAACGCTTTTCGGTTCCGATTGTGATTGTTCAACACATGGCTCCAGGATTTATCGAGGGTTTTGCAGAGTGGCTCGCCCAGTCCTGCAGATTTCCGGTGCACGTTTCCGCCCACGGAGAGCAGCTTCTGGCGGGTCACGTTTACGTCGCACCGGACGGATTCCAAATGCGCGTTGAACACGGCGCGCGCATGGGACTCAGCCAAGACGAGCCGGAAAACGGCTTGCGCCCTTCAGTTTCTTATCTTTTCCGGTCGGTGGCCAGGGTCTATGGGCCGAAAGCCATCGGCGTGTTGCTCACAGGCATGGGGAAAGACGGCGCCAACGAGTTGAAACTGATGAAAAAAGAGGGCGCCCTTACTCTCGTGCAAAACAAAGAAAGTTCGGTGGTTCACGGTATGCCCGGCGAAGCCATCCGGCTGGACGCCTCAACTTATGTGCTTTCGCCGGAAGCCATCGCAGCGGCACTCTCGAATTTGGCGAATCAGAGCAGCGGATAGGCCCAGCAGCGGGAATAGGAGAATCGCTTGTGCATGATCAGACACGAACCCACCCCAGCGGCGTAGAGGCTCTCGTCGTGGAAGACAGTGCGACGCAGGCTGAGCAACTGAAGCAGATCCTGGAGCGGCAGGGCTACCTGGTTTCAGTGGCAAAGAATGGCAAGGAAGCGCTCGCCGCAATGCGCGAGTGTAGGCCGACGATTGTCATCAGCGACGTCTTGATGCCAGAAATGGATGGCTATCAACTCTGCCAGCAGATCAAGAACGATCCGGGTCTCAAAGACATTCCGGTACTGCTGGTGACTTCCATTTCCGACCCAGCGGATGTTGTCAAAGGTCTGGAATGTGGAGCCGACAACTTCATCACGAAGCCTTTTCAGGAGGAGCATCTTCTTTCCCGACTTCACTTCATGCTTTTGAACCGTGAGCTCTGCCAGACTGACAAGATGCAGATAGGCATAGAGATCTTGTTTGCCGGCAAAAAATATTTCATTAACTCGGAGCGCCAGCAAATTCTCAATTTGCTTCTTTCGACCTATGAAACAGCCCAGCAGAAGACTCTGGAATTAATCAAGGCGCAGGATGAATTGCAGACGCTGAATGAACATCTCGAGGAGGTGGTGGGAGAGAGAACTGCGGACCTGAAGGCGGAAATCGCGGAACGCGAGCGCACCGAGGCGGAATTGAGGATAGCCAAAGAAGCGGCCGAAGCGGCCAATCGAGCCAAGAGTGAATTCCTGGCCAATATCAGTCACGAGATCCGGACCCCCATGAACGGCATCATGGGAATGACGGAAGTGGTGCTTGATACCGAGCTCAGCGATGAACAACGAGAGTACCTCGATATAGTGAAGAGCTCCACCGATTCCCTGCTGACGGTCATCAACGACATCCTGGACTTTTCAAAGATCGAAGCCAGAAAGCTGGAACTCAATCCCATACTGTTCAACCTGCGTGACCACCTTGAGGACACGATGAGGCGGCTGAACGTACTAGCCCAGGAAAAGAAGTTGGAACTCGTTTGTCACTTCCATCCCGGCGTGCGGGACCAGGTATGGGGTGATCCCGGACGGTTACGCCAGGTCCTTATCAATCTGGTTGGCAACGCCATCAAGTTCACTGAGCGAGGCGAGATAGCGCTGGACATCAAGATAGCGGAAGATCGCTTGTCGAATGCAGAGTTGGGGCGCACAGCCACTGAAAATGAGAGCCCGCTTCGCAACTGCGAAGAGTGCGTTTTGCTCTTTTCCGTACGTGACACCGGAATCGGTATTCCTGCGGAAAAACAGGGCTTGATTTTCGGAGCTTTTACTCAGGCAGATGGCTCGGCAACGCGGAAGTATGGTGGCACAGGACTCGGCCTGGCCATCTCGTCTCAACTGGTCGCTTTGATGGGAGGACGGATCTGGGTGGAGAGTGAACCCGGCAAGGGGAGCGCGTTTCACTTCACGGCACGGTTGGGTCTTCTGGAGGATGCCCCTTTAAGGCCAAGGCAACTACAACACCGCGACCTGAGGGACCTGCGCGTTCTGATTGTCGATAGCAACCCCAAGAACCGGCGAAACCTTAAAGAGTTGCTCATCCGGTGGAGAATGCGGCCAGAGCTCGCTGACAGCGGTGGGGCGGCTCTAGCCACCATAAAAGCAGCGAGGGAATCCGGAAACCCGTTCAGCTTGATGCTCTTTGATGGCTATCTGCCCGACATGGATGGTTTTACGCTAGCTCGGAAGATCAAGCAGCAACCCGAGCTGAGGGGAGCGGCAGCCATGATGCTGACCTCCTTCGGAGTACCTGGAGATGCCGAGCGCTGCCGGGAGTCGAGGATTGCTGCTTACCTGACAAAGCCCGTCGAGCCGTCTGAATTGCTGGAGGCCATCACGGCGGCGCTGGGCACGGCGTCAGTAGACAATGACGGCGGGCCTCAACAGGCTCCGCTCGTGACCCGCCATTCACTGCACGAACACCGGCGAAATCACTCAAATTCACCAAACCCTCAGGGAATGCCCGGTATGCGCATCTTACTGGCTGAAGACAATGTCGTTAATCAAACGGTGGCAGTCCGTCTCCTGGAGAAGCGTGGCCACACGGTTGTGGTCGTCCAAAACGGACGAAAGGCACTGGCTGCTTTGGAAACCCAACAATTCGACCTGGTATTGATGGATGTGCAGATGCCCGAGTTGGACGGTCTTGAAGCCACGAGCGCCATCCGTGAAAAAGAGAAGAAAGCGGGCCAGCATGTTCCCATTATTGCTCTGACTGCCCACGCCAGGGAGAGCGACAGACAGCGTTGTTTGGATGTTGGAATGGATGGCTATGTTTCTAAGCCTATCCTGGCAGAAGAACTCTATTCTGCGATCGAAAGTATGGCTAGAACCGTAGTGAACAAATGAATGTCGACCTGAGATTGGGCCTACGCATGCAATCTTAATAGATAGAAACAGGGCACTGGCCCATTTGGTGGAAATGAGAAATGCTTCGTGGAATAAGTAAAGCTGCGCTTTGCCGACTCCTCGTGGCTGTTGGTCTGCTTGGCTTCATTACAACTCAAAATGATGGGACAGGAGGGTGACCTCACAAGCGTTGAACACGCCTGCGAGACGCTCGTCAATGAAGTGGAACGGCTGCAGACGCCGCTTGCGGTCTTTTTGCAGGAGAACTCACGAGAGCAGTCCTAATCGACCAAAGCAACTCGTCATAAGGATTCGAGAGCGCCAACACAGAGGAGAGGGATTCATGGATGTTCAAGAAATAGGCAGAAAGGGTAACCGACACATCCTTATCGTGGAAGACAGTCCCACACAGGCGGAACGACTGAAATACATCCTTGAGCAGCACGGTTATCAGGTTTCAGTGACAAAGAACGGCAGAGAAGCCCTGGCCGCAATGGACAAGCGCAAGCCGGTTGTCGTCATCAGCGACATCATGATGCCGGAGATGGATGGCTACCAGCTGTGCCGACAAATCAAGGCTGATGAGAAATTGAAGGATCTTCCGGTGATACTACTGACCTCCCTTGCGGATCCCGTGGATGTTGTCAAAGGCCTGGAGTGTGGAGCCGACAACTTCATCACCAAACCCTATGAGGAGAATTATCTCCTCTCCCGCCTCCAATACATCCTGATCAATCGCGAGCTGCAGAGAAGCGAAAAAATGCAGATGGGAGTGGAGATCTTCTTTGCCGGGCGAAAATACTTCATCAGGTCGGAACGCCAGCAGATTCTGAATCTGCTTCTTTCCACCTACGAGACGGCAGTACAAAAGAACCTGGAACTGATCCAGGCCAAGGATGAACTCAACCGTCTGAACGAGCACCTCGAAGACATGGTGGAAGAGCGGACGACTAAGCTGAAGGAAGAAATCATTGAGCGCAAACGGGCGGAGGAAGCGCTGCGCAAGAGTGAAAGTGGTCTTGCGCAGGCCCAGCGCATTGCTAATCTCGGGAGCTGGGAGTGGGACCTTCGATCGGGAGAGGTCTTCTGGTCTGATCAGATGTACCGCATCTTAGGTCTGGACCGGCAGCATTTTCCTCCGACCTATGATTCCTTTTTAAGTCGTGTTCATTCTGAGGATCGCGACCTGCTCGACCAGGCAGTCCAGGGATCGATGACGGGAGACAAGCCGATGAGCTGTGAATACCGTGTCTTGCTGCCCAATGACGGAATGGTGCGCTACTTCTTCGCACAAGCCGAAGTGATCACTGATCGTAACGGCACGCCCATTCGTATGAGTGGGACCGCGCAGGACATCACCGAACGAAAGCAAGCGGAGGAAGCCCTGCGTCAGAGCGAGGAGCAACTTCGACAGGCACAAAAAATGGAAGCCGTCGGAAGGCTGGCGGGTGGTGTGGCACACGACTTCAACAACCTCCTGACAGCCATCATTGGCTACAGTGACATTCTGCTGAATGGCCTCGGTGAAAGCGACCCGTGGCGCCCGGACATCCTTGAAATTAAGAAGGCGGGAGAGCGCGCCGCCACGCTGACGAGCCAGCTGCTGGCCTTCAGCCGGAAACAGGTTCTCCAACCCAAGGTGCTGGATCTCAATGAGGTAGTTACCGACATGGACAAGATGCTTCAGCGACTGATCGGTGAAGACATTGACCTCATCACTCTTCCTGATCCTGCGCTGGGCCGAGTCAAAGCGGACCCAGGAGGGATCGAGCAGATCATTCTCAACTTGGCCGTTAATGCCCGTGACGCCATGCCCGAGGGCGGCAAGCTTACCATCGAAACCGCCAATGTTGATCTGGACGAGTCCTATGCGCGCGGTCACGTCACGGTCCAACCGGGCCCTTACGTGATGCTGGCCGTCAGCGATAACGGTATGGGGATGAGCCCCGAAACCCAGGCGCACATTTTCGAGCCGTTCTTCACGACGAAGGAAAAAGGAAAAGGCACAGGGTTGGGCCTGTCCACGATCTACGGCATCGTCAAGCAGAGCGGAGGCAACATTTGGGTTTACAGCGAGCTGGGAGGAGGCACCACCTTCAAGATTTACCTGCCACGGGTCGAAGAGGCCTTGACTCCCGTCGAAACGAGTACTCCCGAAGATGCAAGTCGGCAAGGATCCGAAACCATTCTCCTAGTGGAGGACGACGAAGTCATCCGTAAACTGGTCTCCGTGATTCTCCATGATCACGGTTACACGGTGCTGGTGGCACGCAATGGCTCAGAGGCTTTGAAGATCAGCGAACAGCACCTCGATCCGATTCACCTCATGTTGACCGATGTGGTGATGCCTCAGATGACCGTTCGCGAATTGACTCAACGTCTCGCGGAGATGTGCCCGCAAACCCGAGTTCTTTATGTCTCGGGTTACACAGACGAAGCGATTGTCCACCACGGTGTCCTGGACGAAGGTATGTATTTTATGCAGAAACCCTTCACTGCCGTTGCCCTGTTAAGAAAAGTCAGAGAGGTGTTAGACGAACCACAGGCCGGTGGGGGAACGAGGTTCGGCCCTCACCCTGAGTTCGATGGGCTGGATCAAAACCCAGAACAGACGTCAGCATGTTGACGGCAAGTAGGTCAGAAGATTTCGATGATTCCTATCTTGATTGTCGATGATGAGGAGCGAAGCAGGCGTTTGCTGGCCCGTCTGCTGGACGCCGGCGATTACTCGTGCACGCTGGCCGCCAGTGCGCGAGAGGCTCGAGAGTTCCTAAGCAAGAAACCTTTCTCCCTGGTCCTTTGCGATGTGTCCATGCCTCGTGAATCGGGTCTGGACCTAGCGCTCGCCATTCTAGCCAACTATCAGGAAACGGCAGTGGTCATGGTGAGCGGACAGGATGATCCCAAGATTGCCGAAACAGCGCTGGCAATGGGGGCGTACGGGTACATTCTGAAGCCTTTCAAGGCGAGTGAGATGCGGATCCATGTATCTAACGCCCTGCAGCGCCGGAAACTGGAAATCCAAACCCGGACCCAGCTCGAGCACTTAGAGCAAGTGGTTACGGAACGGACAGCAAAACTTCAGAAGTCCATCGCCCAGTTGGAAGAGGCTGAACTGTTTTTGCGCAGGGCGCTCGATGAGAATGAGCAGTTGCTATCTGCCATTTCATCGATCTTGATCGCAGTCGACGGGCACGGTGTCATTACAAAGTGGAACGACGCAGCCGAGAAGGCTTTTGGCATCGAGGTCCAGAACGCTGTTGGGAAGTCTTTTCGCGATTGCGGCATTCAGTGGGACTCGAACAAAGTGGTAGATCGAATTCAGGGCATCTTCGAACAAGGCCAGCCTGGGCGTCTTGATGACGTCCGCTTTAAGCGCTTTGATGGCAAGGACAGAGTTCTGGGGTTGAGCGTCATCCCTCTCAAACGGAACGATAATAATGGCGCTCGGCCGGGATACTTGCTCTTTGGCGCAGACATTACCGAGCGAAGAATCCTGGAAGCCCAACTTCGCCAAGCCCAGAAGTTGGAGTCGGTCGGTCAACTCGCCGCGGGAATTGCCCACGAGATCAACACTCCCATACAATTCGTTGGCGACAACATTCACTTCCTTGGCGAGGCTTTTCGTGAGGTAGCAAAAGTACTGAAACAGCATTCCCATTTGCTCGCAACCAACGCTGCTGGAATTGTGTCACTAGAACTCATCAAACAAATGGAGGCGACAGCGAAAGAAGTCGATTTGGAGTACCTCACGGAGGAGATTCCCAAAGCGATCGGTCAATCGTTGGAAGGCATCGAGCGTGTGGCGAAAATCGTGCGTTCGATGAAGGAGTTTGCTCATCCAGGCACCTCTGAGAAGGTAACTGTCGATCTGAAGGAAGCTATTGAGAGTACCCTCGTTGTGACCAAACACGAGTGGAAATACGTGGCCGAAATGATTACGGACTTCGATCCCACCTTGCCAAAAGTACCTTGCCTTGTGGGGGAGCTGAACCAAGTCATTGTGAACCTGATTGTGAATGCCGTGCACGCCATCTCCGAGACGTTGAAGGACACACCCGAAGCAAAAGGAAGGATCACCATCGCGACCGGCCGCAACGGACATTGTGCGGAGATTCGCGTCAGTGACACAGGCCCTGGGATCCCCGAAGCTATTCGATCCAAAGTATTCGATCCGTTCTTTACCACTAAGGAAGTCGGCAAAGGAACGGGTCAGGGGCTAGCAATCGCTCACGCGGTCGTCGAGAAGCATGGCGGTTCCATTGTGATGGAGACTGAGATGGGGAGAGGAACAACGTTTGTTCTTCGGTTGCCTATTTCAGCCCAGAGTGTGTAGCAGCAGAAGAAGACTGAGGTTGCCAACCTCAGACGCTCATGGATCAGGACGTGACAAAAGGCCATCCACAGTCTGCGAAGGCAGTATCAGACTTTAGGGTAAGTAATTTGATGCTGGGCGAGTAGGGATCCGTTGGAGCACGATATCCAGACTTCGCGACGTGTCTGTGGTGGAATCTCCAAACCATCTTGACTCAAGGCCCTCTCGATGAACTTGAGACTGTGTGGCTCGTCAACGGCTAGCAATGTGACTCGAAGAGCTTGAGCCTTCGTTGTGTGCTGAGCATGTTCAGCAGCTCGGAAGTGAAAGTCTTCTACCCAACCTGATGGAGGTGAAGGGTTAGCGAAACGCAAGGGCTATGGCCGCGAGGCGAGGTCTGAAAGAAGCGTGGAGCAAAAGCGCGAGTCGATGGACAAGAACCGGATATAAGGCGCGAGCGTGGGACGAGCGGGCAACTTACCGCGAAGTCCATATCCATCAAGTACGCGAAGCGTAGATCCGGCGACTGTGCGCAGAAGGCAGCTGAACTTACCTCAGGAGATCTGTCCTGTGTCGCGGAAGCGACTGAGGTTGTCGCCAGGCAGCCTGACCGCAGGGCAGAAGTCAGCAGAGGGCATAGTATCCGGCAACGGAGAAGGCCCGAACGAAAGGAGTGGTGAGTAGGACATGAATCTCAGGAGCGACACGCGGCAGAATCTCCAGATGAAACTGGACTTCCGAACCGAGGCCAAAGGTGAAGCCCCAAAGCCCGGGCCGGAGGCGACCGAATCCCTCCGGGCGGCCAGTGAACCCGAAAGCCCAGCTAGGACAGACCGACTAATGGAGGTTGTGTGTGAGCAAGGAAACCTGAAGGAAGCGGTCCGACGGGTCAAGGCCAACAAAGGAAGTGCGGGAGTGGACGGGATAACCGTCGACCAACTCACCGACTATCTGAAACAGCACTGGCCAGCCATTGGGGCACAACTGCTGGAGGGAACCTATCAACCGAGGCCGGTGAGACGGGTGGAGATCCCGAAGCCGGACGGCGGGGTGCGCAAGCTGGGCATTCCGACGGTGCTGGATCGTTTTGTTCAGCAAGCGGTGATGCAGGTTTTGCAACGGCAGTGGGACCCGACGTTTTCCAATCACAGCTATGGCTTTCGACCGCAACGGTCAGCTCAGCAGGCGGTGGCACGGGCGCAACAGAACATCTCGGACGGGTTCAGGTGGGTAGTAGACCTGGATCTGGAGAAGTTCTTCGATCGTGTCAATCATGACAAGCTGATGGGGCAGATCGCCAAACGGGTGGAAGACAAGCGGCTGCTGAAACTCATCCGGGCATTCCTCAATGCGGGGGTGATGGAGAACGGGCTGGTGAGTCCGAGCGTCGAAGGAACCCCGCAAGGGGGACCTCTTTCGCCTCTGCTGAGCAACCTCGTGCTGGACGAACTCGACCGAGAGCTGGAGCGGCGCGGCCATCGATTCGCTCGCTATGCGGACGACTGCAATATTTACGTACGCAGCGAGCAGGCGGGTCGGAGGGTAATGGAGAGCATCACGCGATTCATTACAGAGCAGCTCAAGCTTAAGGTAAATGAGAAGAAGAGCGCGGTGGCACGGCCACAGCAACGAAAGTTTCTTGGATTCAGTTTCACCGACGGGCCAGAACTCAGGCGCGCGATTGCGCCCAAGGCTCTGGATCGTTTCAAAGACCGGATTCGGGAGATCACGTGCAGGGCAAAGGGTGTCCGCATCGAGTCGACAATAAAGGAACTGGCCCGCTATCTGGTGGGCTGGAGAGGCTATTTCGGCTTCTGCGAAACACCGGAAGTGTTGGTTTACCTGACCGGTTGGGTGCGGCTGCGGCTCCGGTGTGCTCTCTGGCGGCAGTGGAAAACCGCTCGCCGTCGCAGGGCAGCACTAATTGAACTTGGGGTGCGTCCCGTACTGGCGAGTAACACGGCCGGTAGCGGTCGTGGCCCTTGGTACTTGAGTCGCAGCAAAGCTGTTTCTGTAGGGCTTTCCAATGCCTACTTCAAATCGCTTGGCCTTCCTTCACTAAGTCGGAGACTGCTAGCGTAACCAATCGAACCGCCGTGTACGGATCCGTATGCACGGTGGTGTGGCAGGGGTAAGCGGGCGACCGCCTCCCCTCTGCCGATCTTCAGCCAGGAGATCAATCTGGGAGTGCTGCAGAAGGAACAGATCCAGGTCGAAGTCGGCCCCAGCCACATTCTCACCGACAAGCAAAATAAGGGACTGAAGTGATGGAAGAGCGAAAGCTAGAGTGCTGTCTGGCTCCAAGATGATCGCATCACTGGCCGAAACTGGGGGATCTCGGCATCTAGGCCAGAGTCATCGGCACCAGAACCTTCACAAGGCCCTTAACCACTCCATTGCTGGCTAGATTCTGCATCCGTTTGCAAAAAGAGGGGCTCACTTCCTGGCCCTCGGCGATCAAAACCATTCCCTTGGATGAGATGACGTTCTCTGCCAGGATCATGCCTGAAGTCAGTTCTTCCAGCTGGACAGATTTGATCTGATACTTCATTTCCTCTGCCAGCACACCCCTCAGTGCTTTGACCACAGCGGGATCGTACCAGTCGCCCTTGCTTTCGAGGTCGGCGAAAGCCTCGGCCGTGTCGATCTGCTTGCTGAGCAATTTGTCGAAGTCGAGCGCGACCTTCAAAATGCGGGATCCCACCGGAATCTCTTCGCCACTCTTGTCATCACGGGGGATACCATCACCGTTGTAGAGCTTCTCCTGATAAGCAATGATTGTGGCTACGGACTCAAGGCGAGGTATTTTGGCGATCAGATCATGCCCTATCTGCGGATGTGCGTGAAACATCCGCGTTTCTTGGGACGTCAGGCTCTGCCCCCGATAGATCTTGGTCAGCAACTCCTGCGGGATCGTTACACAACCGATCTGCGAGAGCATCGCTGCGATTTCTACTTGCCATGGACTAGGGATTTTGAGCTGGGCAGCCATTTCACTGGCTAGGCGCCTGACGCGAGACGCATGGCTGAAGGCTGTCGGGCTCGCCAAAGAGAGAATATCCGTGAGAATCTTCACGCTGCCGGTCAGCGTGTTCTGCAGCAGTTCCCGTTCGCTGGTGATCAGGCGGTATTGCTCAATGCCGGCAGCCAATGCCTTGGCGAGGGTCTCGGGCGAACAAGGCTTGGTCAGAAAGCGAAAGATCCAGCCTTCGTTTACGGCTTCAATCGCGGTGCGTTGATCGGCGTTCCCGGTCAACATAATCCGCACGGTGTCCGGCGTTTTCTCCCTCACTTTCGTCAGGAGCTGAACCCCATCCATCCCAGGCATCCGCATGTCTGCCACAATGACAGCAAACGGGCCGTTTTTTGCAATGGCCTCGAGGCCCTGTTCGCCGCCTGACGCCGTCTCGATGCAAAACTGCTTTCGTAAGGAACGCTGGTAGGCTTCCAGGATATTAGGTTCATCGTCCACGCACAGAATCTTCACTTTCTTTTCCTCTTCAGAATTCCGGCAACCGCTACGTCCCAAGAGAGTCAACGCCTGAGGCTTTCCTTGCTTTTGGACCAGATGTCTTCGGGGAATTGCAGGAAACACTCCGCCAGGTGCGGATCAAACTGTCTGCCTGAAAATCGAATGATTTCTTCGCGAGCGATCTGGTAGCTCAGAGCCTTGCGATACGGACGGTCGGAAGTCATCGCATCGAAAGTGTCCACGACCGCAAAAATTCGAGCCCCCAGCAGGATTTTCTCTCCCGAAAGACCTCGCGGATAGCCTGTGCCATCAAACCGCTCGTGATGTTGCCGAACCATCTCAGCCGCGCCCTCAAGAAAGCTAATCCCTTTGAGAATTTGATAGCCGATGTCCGGATGTTTCCGAATTTCCACCCACTCTTCTTCGGTCAATTTCGCCGGTTTCAGAAGAATACTGTCGGAAATACCAATTTTCCCAATGTCATGCAAGAGCGAGCCGCGTTCGAGATCCTCGAACTCCGCCGATGAGATGCCAAGCTGGCGGGCAATCACTAAGGTGTATTCACTCACGCGTTTGGAATGCCTCTGAGTCTCGCGCTCTCGTGCATCCAAGGCATTGATTAATGCCTCCAACGTATGCGCGTAGGCAGTGTTAGTCCTGCCGAGGGCATCACGAAGCTCCGCGGTCTGCTCCTGAACTCTTCGTTCTAAGTGAAGTTGATACTGCTTATTCTCTAAAACCAGGCGGCGCCGTTCCAGAGCCTTCTGGATCTTGTTTTGCAGCTCGATGGCGTTGAAGGGCTTGGTGACGTAGTCATAGGCGCCGGTGGAGAGAGCATTCACAGCCGAATTGAGATCGGCCACACCCGTGATCATGATCATGGCGACGCCTGGGTAGTGGGCGGTTACGTGCTTCAACAGATTCAGTCCATCCAGGACTGGCATCGTAATGTCACTTAAGACCATCTGATACTCGGTCTCACCCAGCCGTCTGAGTGCCTCTTTGCCGTTGTGGGCTGTATCGCTAAGAAATCCCAGGTCAGAGACGACCTTAGCGAGAATATTGCGAATAGAGGGTTCGTCGTCGACGATCAGGAATTTTTCCGCTTCGCGACCAGACGTTTCGGTTGAGCCGGTGAGTGCGACTTGCTCCAGACCTGCCTCTGATATCAGGTTCATCCTTCCCCACCCACTTTCATAACTTTCTGAGCCTCAACTGTCCCGTGTTCATTGAATATGGGATTCTGATCGCCGCAAGCTGCCAAAAACGTTAGCAATTTGTGCAGGTCGTGGCTCCGTTTGGTGGCTGCTAGGACACTGCGACTAATTTCTGGAGATTCAATGCCGATCCCATGGCGATGGACTGCACGCCGAAGTCGCATGTCCAGGCTGCCGGAGGTCCTGCGGCGCTGCACGCAACCCGCATCGATCCGATCACGGCCTTGCGGTATGAATGACACGCTGCTGACGGATTACCTGCGATTAACGCCTTAGTGTTTACTGATCTGGCATAAGCTAATGGACATGGCGGTCATTCGAATCATCGACAATTACTTGTAGCTTTTAGCAACAGAAAACTTGGAACCAAATTCCAAAGCTGAACCAGAGTGTTTGATCAGTCCCCCCGGTGTATTCGCTCTCGGATCAACCAGGTGCTTTTGCCTTGTCACTCGGTCTTGGGTTCCGCTGGCGCAGCCTGCGCAACAACTGCCCCTTATGCTCCCGTGTGCGTGGACCGCTGGCTTCCGAGCCAGCAGCCCGAACTCTCGATTCATATGGCGCGGAGTCAACTTCAGATGATTCTCAAGGGAATTGGCAAAGAAGGAGAGCCCCAAGTGCTGAAGCATTCAAGACGGTCAATCCGATCCAGAGCGGGGTCACAAATTGAGCCTCCGGTGTTCACATTTTGGGGCTCTCAATACTCCTGTAATTAGCAGCGGTGGGATTTTTTTTAAGCTGGGCCATTACTGTTTGGGGCTCTGGAGACTCCGTACCGATAACGGACCCCTTGACCCGGGCGACGACAGCGCGCTCAGGTGAGTACTTCTCTCGCCCTTAGGCACGTCGCCGACCTTGATTGCATTGTCGGAACTCGACCGTAGGGCGAACTGTGAAACCTAAGGGCACCAGCTAGCGGTGGGTGTGGCTGCGAGCACGCAGGACCAAGCAGGGAGCCCCAGACCACTAACTCGTCGGATTACTGATCACTATGTTCACCTGCAAGAAGATTCGCAACGGCAGCGCCTACCTCAGCACCCACCTGTCGGCCAATGACTACTACTGCGAACAGGAACAGGTAACCGGAGTCTGGCTGGGCAAAGCTGCAGAACGGTTAGGCATCTCGGGCCAGGCGATCGAAAGGAATGATGCTGCCTTCGAAGCACTGCGGCTCAACCAGCATCCGGACGGCTCCGGCAAGCTGACACCGCGTAACGTCAGAGACTCGATTCGCTTCTTATATTTGGCGGAGGCGAATGGGAATCGAACCCACCTATCACAACAGAGTTGCGGCACGCTGGTTTTGAAGACCAGGAGAGTCACCAGACCCTATGCGCCTCCGGTCGGGAATATAGCATACTTCGGCTGCCCTTTCCGGTGAGCGCCGGACAACAGCCTCTGGGCTGCGGACCGACGGAAATGAGTCCCCGCGATCCTTTCAAATGTGAGGGACAAGCCTATTGTCTTTCCCAGCAAACCCGCCTACTCTCTACTTTTCTGCTGTCCCGGCTCCGTGCAGCAAGAATCTTGTTCAAGGAGACCCATGTCGGAAGAACTTGTGCTGGCATTTCCTCGTGAACTGTTAGACGCTCTAGGCAGTTTTCAGGGTCTGCGACTCGACACGACGCAGTATGTCGAGGAGATCCTCAGGAAGGAGAATGGACGCTTTCTTCCGCGCTCCCGTGCGGAGGACGATCCTTCTTTCAAGCAAATTATTCCTTACGTCTTGATCCGAAAGGAAAGCCGCTGGCTGCATTATGTTCGGGGCAAAGCCTCCGGTGAAAAGCGCCTTGTGGCCAACGGATCAATCGGCGTTGGCGGGCACATCAATCCCACAGACGAGAGCCTCTTCGATGCCGGACGAGATTTCTATGACAGAGCCGTTCAGCGCGAGCTGCGCGAGGAACTCAGAACGGACAGCGAGTTCCCCAGCCGGATCATAGCGCTGCTGAACGATGACTCCACTCCTGTAGGAAGAGTCCATTTCGGCATTGTTCACCTTTGCGAACTAAACAATGAGGCTGTGACCAAGGGAGAGGCTGGCTTGACGGAGCTGCGTTTCCGGACTATCGAGGATCTTCAGAATCGACGAACGCAGTTGGAGTCATGGTCGCAACTCTGCCTGGATGGGATCGAAAGCATCATCGAAGCTGGGGAGAGAATGAAGCTTCAGGGGCAACAACCAATCGCGTTAAGGACTTCCTCGTTTCAAAAAGGCGGAATTTCATGAAATACGACAATCTTCTGATCATTCGAGAGGATCCGATTGCGATCGTGATGCTTAATCGGCCGAAGGTGCTGAATGCTCTGAACCAAGCACTGATGAAAGAGTTGGTCGAGGCACTAGAATACCTCGACCAGGAAGCGAGCGTGAGGTGCCTCATCCTGACGGGCGGCGATAAGGCGTTTGCGGCAGGGGCCGACATCCGCGAGATGGTGGAGTCGGGACCCATCGAAATGATGCAGCGAAACACTCTGGCTCTTTGGGACCGTATCCAGCAAATTTCAAAACCGATTATCGCGGCGGTGAGCGGCTATGCCCTCGGAGGCGGATGCGAGCTGGCACTGCTTTCCGACATGATCGTGGCGTCCGATTCTGCCCGTTTTGGGCAGCCCGAGATCAACATTGGCGTCATTCCGGGCGCAGGTGCAACACAGCGGCTCGCTCGGACTCTCGGGAAGCACAAGACGATGGAGTTCATCCTGACAGGCCGAACCATGATGGCTCAAGAGGCGCTGGCCGCAGGTCTCGTGTGCCGCGTCGTGCCGGCGGAAGCTTGTCTCGACGAGGCCAGGAAGTTGGCTTCGGACATCTGCCAGCGCTCTCCCTTGGCCGTGAAACTAGCCAAGGAAGCTGTCCTGAAGGCTTTTGAGGGCGGCTTGCGAGAAGGGCTCGACTTCGAACGGAAATGCTTTTACCTGTTGTTTGGCTCTGCCGACCAAAAAGAAGGCATGCGTGCGTTTCTTGAGAAGCGCAACCCGGAATTTAAGGGGAGCTGAGGATCGCCAGCTGACGATTCGAAAGCGCAGACTTGCTTTGTGGAACCAGCCGGAGCCATGAAATGAACAGCAGAGAGAAATGAGATTCCTTCAGGCCGTCACAATTTCTATTACTACCCTTTTGCTCCAGCCTGTCCTTTGTGGAGCCTTCCAAGGAAGACCTGTCGGAAAAAAGGCCAAGCCGGAGCCTGGCTCTTTAGCTTCGTCCGAAAGGAACGAAGCGCCTTCCCACTTTGAAAAAGCGGAAGCCTTCTTGAAAGAGGGGAAGTTTCGGGATGCGATTGCCGAGTATCACAAGTCTCTGGAAGATCATCCTGAGAACGAAGCAGCACTGTTTGGCATGGCGCTCGCTCAGACTCAGGCCGGAATGGCCGAGCAGGCAGTGCTCTCATATGAATCAGCCCTCAAGATCAACCCTCAGCTTTGGGAAGCAGAAATCAATCTCGGGATCCTTCTGGCGAACCAGCAGCACTTCGAACAGGCCTTGTCCCACTTCCAGCAAGCTCTAGAGTTGAATCCGAAGAGCTTTCAGGCGGCTTCTTTCGCGGCGAGAACTTTGGAATCTTTGGGACGCATGCCGAATGCAGCGACGAGTTACCTCAAAGCGCTGTCGCTGGCCGCGAGCGACTCCGAGAAGTGTAATATCCATACTTTTCTGGGCGATCTCTACTTGAGAGCAGAGTCGTGGGATGATGCCGAGAGGCATCTCACCGCAGCCAGGCAGTGTCAGCAAAACCCGGCTGTGGACCTGGAGTTGGCTCGCCTCTATTTGCGAAAGGGTGAATATGACCGCAGCATCGAGTTGCTTCAGCCACTGGCCACGCGGCGACCAGAGGATGCTGAGCTGCAGGAATTGCTGGGAAGAGCTTTGGGGAAGAAAGGGTCATTTGCCGCCGCAGTGCCTGTACTGGAACTGTCGCTGAAATACCAGCAAGATTCACAGCGGCGCCAGGCGGCTTCCTTAGAGCTCGCGGAGGCCTACCAGAACGTCGGCCAGACGGACAAGGCATTGCAGCTGTTGCAGGCGACTGCAGCGACTTCAAACAATCCCAGGCTTCATTTTCATTTGGGAACGCTTTATTTGCAGCAGCGAAACGTAGAGGGTGCCAAAGAATCGTTCCTGCGGGCTGTGCACCTCAAGCCCGACTATATCGAGTGTTACAGCAATCTGGGATCAATCCTCATGGTGCAGGAGAAATACGCCGAGGCTCTCGCTGCGTTCTCCCGCTTCCGTGTCGCGCGGCCTGAGGTGGCCGGCACCTACTTCTATATGGGGCTGGCCTTTGACAAGCTGAACGACGTTGAGAATGCCTTTTCGCACTATGGCAGATTCCTCGATCTGGATCAGGGAAAGAGCGATAAGCAGGGGTTTCAGGCGCGGGAGCGCATGAAGGTGTTGGCAAAGAGATTGAAGAGACGCTAGCCGTTATCATCTTTTACCACTTCGGATCGGGCGAACCATCCCGCCCAGATCTGAAAGGAGGGGTCATGCCAGGGACTATTACGGAGTTTCCAAGTAATGGAGATGTGTGCCGCGGCTATCTGGCCAAGTCCGCGTTCGGAAAGGGGCCAGGTATCATTGTGATCCAAGAGTGGTGGGGGCTTGTGGAACACATCAAGCAGGTGGCAGATCGGTTGGCCATTGCCGGATTCACGGCTCTGGCTCCGGACCTGTATCACGGAAAGACAACCAAGAGCCCCGACGAGGCAGGCAAGCTTTTTATGGCGTTGAACATTGATCGGGCCGCAGAGGACCTGCGCGGCGCAATCCAGTACCTGCTGTCATCGGATGCCACGACAGGGAAGAAAGTGGGAACTGTAGGCTTCTGCATGGGAGGACAGCTTTCTTTATATGCCGCTTGCTCCAATGCCGCTGTTGGAGCTTGCGTGAACTATTATGGTATCCATCCAAACGTCCACCCTGAGATCGCCAGTCTCGAGGCCCCGGTGCTCGGCTTCTTTGCGGAAAAGGATGGGTTTGTTACCCCGGAAGTCGTCCGGCGGTTGGAGGCGCAGCTTACGGATGCCGGGAAAAGGGCTGAATTTCACATTTATCCGGGCGTCGGCCATGCGTTCTGCAACGACACTCGCACCGATGTCTACAACAAAACCTTTGCAGACCAGTCTTGGAATCGGATGCTCCAGTTCTTTCAGCAGCACCTTTCCTCGGTCTGAGAGAGGCGCTGTAAGAACGGCCATTCTCGCGCATAATGAGCAGACTGAAACTCTCGATCGTTGGCTACCTCAATGCCCTCCCGCTCTCTTGGGGATTTCTTCGCGGGAACCAGCGTGGCCTCTTCGACCTGGATTTCTCGCCACCCTCTCGTTGTGCGGACCTTCTTTCGGAAGGGCAGGTAGACATTGGCTTGATTCCGGCTATCGAGTATCAACGAATCGCAGGGCTTAAGATTGTTCCCGGGCTCTCCGTAGCCTCCAAGCGACCGGTCAAGAGCGTCCTGCTCTTCAGCAAAGTCCCCGCGCCGCAGATCAGCACGGTAGCGGCTGACAGCTCTTCGCGAACTTCGATCGGTCTGCTGCAGATCCTGTTGCGAGAACGGTTCCGGACAGCAGCAGCCATCAGTCTGGAAAGGCCCGATCCCGTTGGCATGCTGAAGACGCACGACGCCGCACTCATCATTGGCGATGCAGCTCTGCAGGCTGCGGTAGCCGGCATTTATCGCTATGACCTTGCAGAAGAATGGCAGGCTCTCACCGGGAAACCGTTTGTTTTTGCTTTCTGGGGCGTTCGCAACGCAGTGGCAGTGGAGGACCCGACAGTCTTCCAGCGATCCTTCGAGTATGGGCAGGCAAAGATCGAGGAGATCGTCGCAGATCAGAACCGCCAGCTTGGTCTCCCGACCGAGCTAATTCGAACTTACATTACCGAGACCATTGATTACTCCCTCGACGCTGCGAACCTCGAGGGGTTGCGTTTGTTTTACCAACTGGCCAGGGAGTTTCGTCTGATTGACTGTTTGCGGGAGTTGGAGTTTCTGGGTTGAGGCCGGATTGCACGCTCCCGAAAATTCCGAGATTGGTCCGAACTAACTCGCCTGATATGAGATCTGGAATCGAAGTCGCGATCGGTATGCGACTCGCAACTGGGATGATGCCGACCGCGATACCAGCTGAGCCACGGGCTTCCTCTGCAGGATCACTCGTCGGTTCCTTCCTGGCGCACCGTTAAAGAGCAGCGCGAGTTTTCCGGGAGGTCGAGTGCTTCCAGCGGGTGAAAGCACCCACCCCGATAGACAGCTGCGACCACTGTTACGGACGACGACAGAGTCTTTGAAACAGGCGATACTGAAGCGCCATCCATCGCTAGGTTGGCCAGCCGATCGGCCTCGCGATTCTGTTCGCGCGGAACGTGCTGGATCGAGAAGGACCTCAACCTCGAGATCAGTCCTTGGGCGTGATCATAAAGTGGCTTGAGGTCTACGCTCTTCACCTTGTAGAGGCCATTGATCTGCCGCACAAGAAGCTCTGAGTCTGCGAAAATACGCATACCTTCGTACCCGTGAGCTTGCCCATACTCGAGCGCAGCGACGAGGGCAGAGTACTCGGCAAAGTTGTTCGTCCGGGTCCCCAAGCCTTCCGAAAGGCTCGCGAGGGGTTCCCCATCCTCAGCCTGGATCGCAACTCCGTACCCGGCAACTCCCGGGTTTCCCCGCGAGCCTCCATCAATATAGGCGATGCATCGCTTCATCATCTTCAGGTCGTAGCTGAAAGAACGCCTCGGTTCGTGCTTGTGGCTTTTTCTAACAATGTGGTTGCAGTGCAGGAGGCTAGGAACCTTGAGAAGGTAGCAGACCTCACGCGGCGCTTTTTCACTCGGAGCGGAGACCGGTTGAGCTTAGTTGCTGACTTCGTAAGGCGCATCCGGCTTCCAATACAGAATGCGATCGCAGCTGTCGCAGGTGATAATCGATCCGCCGGACATGACTTGGCTGACGACGTGAGGCCGAAGGCGGACATTACAAGCCTGGCAGGACTCCTGAGTGGCTCGCGCTAGTGCCACGCCTTTGCGGGCTTTGACGATGCGTTGGTAGGTGGCTAGCAGATCTGACGCTACCGACTGAACGATCGCCTCGCGCTGGCCCTGCAGTTCCTGAAGCAGGACCCTGTCCCTGGCGACCTCTGTCTCAGCAGCCTTTTTCTCCGATTCAACCTGCACCTTTTCTTTCTGTAGCTGCTGCTGAATGGCCAGAGACTCCTTGCGAAGCTCCTCGTCTTGTTCCATTAACACCAGGATGTCATCCTCAATCTTCCGCACCTGCTTCTCGTTGAACTCGATCTCGTGAAGCAGTGCCCTGTACTGCTCATTGGTTTTCACATCAGTCAGCTGGCCCCGGTATTTGGAGTTCTTTTGTTCGAGATCCTGGATGCTGCCTTCGAGCTTCTTCTTTTCGGAGGCAGCTTTGGCGGTCTTCTGCTTGGCATCTTCCTGGGTCTGCAGAGTTCCCTTCAACTTGGCTTCGAGTTGGGTTAATAGCTTCGGAAGGAGTTCGATTCTATCGCTGAAGCGCTGAATCTGGAGTTCAGTCTCCTGGAGCCTGAGGAGCTTTTCGATTTCAGGATGCATTCCAAGAAGGAGGCCGCGAGGGCTGGTGGGCCCACTAGGACTTGAACCTAGAACTGTCCGGTTATGAGCCGGAGGCTCTAACCAATTGAGCTATGGGCCCGCTGAAAACGGCGAAAATATAGCATGGGGTCCCAAGTTTGTCGAGGCAACTTGCCTCCGTCGCTGCCTCCTGATAATCTCTGCCTCATTTTGACAGGGGGATGTTCATGCTGAAAGACAAGGTGGGCATCGTGTTTGGCGTGGCGAACAAGCGCAGCATAGCCTGGAGCATCGCTCAAGCCTGGCAACAGGCCGGGGCCAGGCTGGCCTTTACATATCAGGGAGACCGCTTGAAGGAAAACGTCCAGGAGCTTGCCAGGAGCCTGGGTGGCGACTGCCCGAATTATGCCTGCGATGTGACAAAAGACGATGAGATCCAGGCAGTTTTCGATCAGGTGGGGCGCGATTTCGGCAAGGTGCATCTCGTGCTGCACAGTGTGGCCTTTGCGCCACGCGAGGCGCTCGAAGGCCGTTTCGTCGACACTTCGCGTGAGGCCTTCCGCATTGCTCTAGACGTAAGTGCCTATTCCCTTCTGGGCGTTTCCCGCGCGGCAGTGCCTCTCATGACCGAAGGCGGCAGCATTCTGACCCTCAGCTACTACGGAGCCGAGAAAGTGGTGCCGCACTACAACGTGATGGGTGTTGCCAAGGCCGCCCTGGAAGCCACAGTGCGCTATCTGGCGTATGACTTGGGCCCCAACAGAATCCGTGTTAACGCGATTAGCGCCGGTCCCGTGAATACCCTTGCTGCTCGCGGCGTTGGCGGCTTTGGCGACATGCTGAAGTACCATGCCGAGCACGCACCGCTCAAGCGGAACGTTCAGTCGAAGGAACTGGGAGACGCGGGCCTTTATTTGGCCAGCGACATGTCCTCTGGCATTACCGGCGAAGTGCTTTATGTAGATTGCGGATATAACATCATGGGCATGTAGGAATACCAAAGAAAGCCGGGAGAATTCATTTCTGAGTGAGAGTTTTTCAACCGCACTGTCAGGAGAACCTTTCATGACAACACAAGAAACACCTTTCCGCCGCGCGTGCCTTCAATTCGTTGTTCTGCTGTCCTGGGCTTTGCCGGCGCTTCTTGCTGTCGGCTGTTCCCAACAATCCGAAACTCAGTCCACATCAATCCCTCCGCCGTCCAGTCCAGCCTCCGCACACGTGATCGCAGCTCGGACGGCCGACGGAGCGAGCAAGACCTTCGGCCCCCTCAAGGCGGCGATGCCCGCAGAGTGGGTAGAGCAGACGCCGTCCTCAGGTATGCGGAAGGCTCAGTTTGCCTTGCCCAAGGCCGAAGGCGACGGTGAAGATGGTGAGCTCGCGGTCTTCTATTTCGGGCTGGGGCAGGGAGGATCGGTGGAAGCCAACATCGACCGATGGATCGGACAAATTTCTCAGTCCGACGGGTCCCCATCGAAGGATAAAGCTAAGACCAGCAAGCGGGAGATTTCGGGAATGAGCGTAACGCTCGTTGATGTTAGTGGCACGTACTCAGCCGGAATGATGTCGAATGCCCCTCCGCGCCAGGGCTACCGCATGCTGGCTGCGGTCGTTGAGACTCCTGAGGGCCCCTGGTTCTTCAAGTTGACTGGGCCAGAGAAGACGATTGGGAAATGGGCAGCGAGCTTCGACCAGTTCGTAAATGGTCTCAAGAAGTAAGGTCCCATCTTCATCCATGTCCAAACGCTACTTCCGCTACGAATCGCTGGAGGAACTCCAGAGCGAAATTCAACGGCTGAAACTCCAGATCTCGCTCGCATCGGATGTTGAAGAGATCAAGTCGTATCTCGGCAGACCCGCGAAGATTGGCAGCTTTACTGCCGGGAACTCCATGGCAATCCATCCGATGGAAGGTTGTGACGGAACTCCGGCTGGAGAACCCGATGAGCTGGTTTACCGCCGTTACGAGCGATTCGGACAGGGCGGCGCCAAACTCATCTGGTTCGAGGCCACTGCCGTGGTCCCTGAGGGACGGGCCAACCCCCGCCAGCTCCTTCTGAGCGAATACACAGCCCCGTCACTGCGGGCACTCCTGGACCGCACTCGCGCCGCCCACCGCAGGGTCTACGGGCGCACAGACGACCTCATCGACGTTTTGCAGCTGACTCACTCGGGCAGGTACAGCTATCCGTTGCCGCTCATCTGCCACCGTCATCCAGTTCTGGACGGCGTCACATTTCTCAATCGCAAGCGCGGGGTCACCATTCCCGCAGACTATCCACTCTTGAGCGATGGCTACATCGAGCAGCTCGAAGACCGCTTTGCGGAAGCAGCGAAACTCGCTCAGGAGATTGGATTCAAGGGAGTGGATCTGAAGATCACTCATGGCTACTTCGGAAACGAACTGCTTGGCGCCAGAAGCCGGCCGGGAAACTACGGAGGCTGCTTTGAAAACCGAACCCGCTTTTTCAAGAATGTCCTTGAGAAAATCCGCGCTGCCACTGGTAGGGACTTTCTTCTGGCTTCGCGGTTAGGAATCTTTGATGGCGTGCCTTACATGTTGGATTCCAAAACTCAGATTGGCCAGCCCCGCCCGTTTCCAACTCCTTATACCTTTGGATTTGGCGTAAACCCAGACAATCCTCTGGAACCCGATCTGACCGAACCCAAGCAGCTCATCTCTCTCCTGCAAGAGTCGGGTGTGTCGCTCGTGAATGTCTCGATGGGAAATCCGTATGCAAACCCGCACATCGGGCGGCCCTTTGAAAGGCCAGACGACGGCAACTACTTTTCGCCTGAGCACCCACTCGTGGGAGTGGACCGCCATTTCCGACTGTGCGGGGAACTCCAGCAGACATTTCCAAACCTGGCTATGGTAGGAACCGGATATAGCTGGCTGCAGCATTTCCAACTGCACGCTGGCGCCGCCAATATCCGTGACGGTCGCGTAACTCTGATGGGCATTGGACGCGGCGCCCTGGCTTACCCGCACTTCGCACAAGACGCACTCACAAAAGGAAGTCTCGACACCGCGAACACCTGCAAGACGTTGACGTACTGCACATTCCTCATGCGCCAGAAAGACCATCCTTGGGGGCAATTCCCAACGGGATGTCCTCCGTTCGACAAGGAAGTCTACGGGGCCATCATTAAAGAGGCGAGAAAGAGGCGAGAGGGCGGAAAAAAATGAACTAGAGTCCGCAGCCCCAATCAGGCCGGAACGTTGCTGGCGGGGTTTCAGGCTAGAGAGTAGTTTACTTCCTTGAGGTTTTCGAAATACAGACTCAACACATCACCAATTTGCTGAATCGTAAATGGCTTGGGAATCACAGACACCGGCGCGTAGTCTAGAACACTGCGGAACAGGTCGTCTTCTCCGGTCAAACCGGTCACGACGACAAAGACTAGGTCTTTGTCAAGCTGCTTTAAAGACTTCAGCGTCTCCACACCGTTCATTCCAGGCATGTTGAGATCCAGAAAAACCATTCGGAACGACTCCTGCTGAACAGCTTCAACGGCAAGCGCTCCTCCCGAAACTGCCACAGCCTGGAGGTCGTGCGCTTCCACCATCCGCTTGAGGGTCTCGCGGACCATAGACTCATCATCGACGATCAGCACGCGCTGTCGGTTCCCCTGATTTCCACTCTTGGGCGCAGCGGCCAGCCAGGCGTCGATCTGGGACATTTTGAAACGCAGGCTCCCTCCGACTTTGAGAGACGGAATCTTGTTTTGACGTGCCAGGAGGTAGACAGTCTGTTCCTTGAGCTTGAGGTAATCGGCTACTTCCTTCACCGTGATCAACGACTCGTCCATCCAACCCCCTTGCTGTCGTGAGCATTCCGCCGACTCAGTTCCGAACCTGAATTAGGAGATTTCTTGCGGTTTACGCCCAAACAGGGACATTTCCTGTCGAATTCATCAACCCGTTCAGATTTATAGTACGCACTTCCACATCACGTCAAGGAATTAACTCCGTCCAGCGGCGTCGGTCTTGCTGCGACTGGATTTCGGTCTGGCGCCACAATCCTCGCGCACGGTGTGAATGCGATCCGCTTGAAGGTGTCGGAGATCCTGGTGGCATCCGTTGGGCCACTTGATCTCAAGGCGATCGATAGACGTGGCTGATTCCAGGCCGAAGTGGAGCCTGAGGTCGTTTTGAGAGAGATAGCTTCCACCGCTGCGAACTTCGTCGGCCTGGACCCTTCCTCCCGCTGTCAGCTTGATCCGGGCACCTATCGCACTCCGGTTGGGAGCTTTTCCTACAAGCTTGACTATTGCCCAATGGTTCTGACATTTCCGCTCAACCTTGAGGAGCCCGGGGGGCTCATTTTGTTGGTTGACCACCACTTCAATGCTGCCGTCATTGTCGATGTCTCCAAAGGCAGCACCCCGGGATGCGTGCCGTTCAACCAAAGCGGGACCAGACTGCTCGGAGATATCGACAAACCGGCCATCCCCAAGATTCCGATAAAGGATGGGGCGGTCTTTGTAGCGTATGTCGATTTTCAAACGATCCACTTCGGGGTACACATGCCCATTCACTAGCAGCAAATCTTTCCATCCATCATTGTCGAAATCGAAAAAGCCACAGCCCCAGCCAACGAATCGGGTGTTATGCGCGAATCCCACCTGGCGAGTTACGTCGTCAAATTCCCCAGATCCCCGGTTTCGGTAAAGTGTCTCCCGCTCGTCGGAAAAGTTGGTTCGAAATAAGTCGAGCATGCCGTCTCCGTTGTAGTCTGCCGCTGCGGCTCCCATGCCGGAAAGCGCTTTTCCGTTCTCGTCGAGAGCGGTTCCGCGCAACAGAGCTTCTTCCTCGAAGCGTCCGTCGCCCTGGTTGATGTAAAGCAAAGAAGCGGTCTGGTCGCACGCGACATAAATGTCAGTGTGCCCATCCTGATTGAAATCTCCGGCGACAACGCCGAGCGAATAGTGATTAGGAACCGCAATGCCTGAGACTTCAGACACATCTGTGAAACGGCCCTTCCCGTCGTTGCGATAGAGCAGATTGCGGTCAAAAGCCAAACCTCGCGGTCCGCAATTGACGGGTATCCCGCGGTACCAGCAGTAAGGATTCTCTCCTGGCTTTGGGGAGTTCGCGAAGTCGAACTTCAAGTAGTTCGCCACAAAGAGATCCAGATCGCCATCAGAGTCATAATCCAGAAATGCGCAGCCGGTGTTGTAGCGGACTCGGTCCTGTACCAGGCGGGCCGCTGCGGTGACATCCTCCAGCCGCTGCCCCTGGACATTCCGATAGAGAACACTCTGCCCCCAATACGTCACGAACAGATCAACGAACCCGTCACCATCGAAATCTCCGCTGCAGAGACCCTGTCCCCAGCCGGTCTTTGTGATTCCTGCCTCACGCGTCACATCGACAAAGTTGCTGTTTCCAACGTTGCGATAAAGACGGTTTGTGACCGCACTGGGATCCTTGGGATCCGGCCCCGCAACAAGAAAGATGTCCAGCAAATCGTCATTGTTGTAATCGAGGAACGCGACGCCGCTGCCAGTAGTTTCGATGATGAACTGCTTGCTGACACTGCCACCGTTGGGGAGAGTGCGCGTGAGCCCGGCCTCATGCGCGATGTTGCGGAAGCTGGGAAGCCATTTCGGGCCCGCAATGGTGGACAAGCTGGCAACCACCAGCAAGGCGCCGAGACACCAGAGCCTGAGCTTGAAGCTGATGCATCGACGATTGGAAAGCAGGTCAGAGGACGGCCAGCGGCTCCCTTCTTGCGTTCCTGTACTCATCGGGATGTCTTATTGCCTTGTCTTAGGGGTTTCTCCCAACCGTTTCAGGAACTCTGTGAATTCTCCCTCTGGCGGGCGTTGGAGCTGCTCCAGACTCTCTTTGACCTTCAGGGCTTCGAGCGTTTTTCCCGCGTTGCGGTAAGCGATCATCAGGGCGTAGCGAGCGGCCTCACTCCTCGGCAGCAAATGAACCGCCTGCCTCAGCAACTCCACACTTTCATCGAACCGCTTCTGCTCACCCCGGATCTTACCCAGTGCCAGCACAGCCTCTGCGAACTGCGGATTCAATTCAACAGCTCGTTCATAGCGGCGGACGGCTTCAGCACGATTCTGCTGTGCCACTAGCACCTGCCCCACCTGATACTCGGCAACTGCATCGCTGGGATTTAACCGCAACTCCTCCAGGAATTCACGACGTGCAGCCTCCAACGACTCGGCACTGTGCGACTCCATCAGCAGCGCCCTGCCAAGCCGGAAATGCAGGTTCAGAGCCGCAGGATTTTTCTCGATCGCCTTGCGATGCTCCACAATAGCCTCGGCATATTTTCCCTGAATCTCAAAAATCTCTGCTGAGAGCTGATTCACACGAAAGGAGGCCGGGGTCTTTTCAAACATCTTAAAGACCGCATCGTTCCAGGCCTTCATGTGCAGTTTAGCCGACTGATACAGGACGTCTGCGTTCGAAGGATGATCTGCCTCCAAACGCGCCAGTACTCCGAAAGCCTCAGAATAGCGGCCACTCGACAGATAGCACTGAGACAAGGCCAAACCTGCCAGGCGCTGAGTGTCACTGTTGCCTCTTGCGCTGAACTGTCGTTCGAGCTCCGCACGGGCCGCGTCGCAGCCTCCTGTGGCAGCCTGGCTCAGCGCGAGAAAAAGCCGCGCGTGTGGATGGTCGTTCTGCTGCAGGATCTGCGACAGAGTGGCCTGGGCAGAAGTGTAATCGCCGCGATGAAACTGCAGGATTCCTTTGAGGAGAGACAGGCGGGGGTTCTGTGAGAAAGCGCTCTCGGCCAGGGAGTAGTCGCCTCGCTCAATTGAAGCGAACACCTGTTCGAGCGAGGACTGCGTGAAGCCGCGTTCGGATGCGGAGACGAGAAGGAACAGAAAACAGAGAAAAGGCCGTGTCCAGATCCAGACTTCAAATCTCACATCCCGGGTCCTTTCAGTGTCCAGCATCATCCATCACGAGGTCCAGGTTAGCGAAGCGGTGTCGCTGTTTGCCCTCGAAGTAGCGAAAGCTCAACAAAGGGGGCACTCCCGGGGCGACCGGAAGAGGAGGGGCTACCCGCTCCGATGGCTGTTCAGCGACTCCGAGCACGCGGCCTGAGCGGCTGACAAGATCTATCAGGCGATCCAGAAGATCTTCACGGCTGGAGTCGGAAGGCCCGGACACAGGCTTCTCCTGCGCGGACGCGCTTTGCTGTGTGGCGCTCGCCGGTGGACCGTTTTCACCGGCGACAGTACAGGGAGCCAAGAGCACGACGCTCAGCAGAACCCCAAGACATCGTGGTCCGTGTGAAAGCGCGGGTCTCACTGCATTCTCTCCAAATCCCTCAGCGCCTGCAGAGCTACGGGATGATTCGGCTTGAGCTTGAGCAGGCGTTCAACTGTTTCGCGGGCCTTGTTTCTATCCTGGAGTCTAACATAGAGGCGTGCCAGATTGAGGTAAAGGCTTTCCGAATCAGGCGCGACCTCAATACCATACCGAAAGGCAGCAATGGCGTCGTTCAGCTGATTCATCTGCGTGTAGAGGACGCCCAGATTGTTAATGGCGCCGGCATGGTCCCGCTTAGCAGGCTGCTGAAAAACCCAAGTTTTCGAAAAGAAGCCTTCTCGTCGGTGTTTTTTTGAGTCTCTCAATGAACGTTTTGGATCGGTTCACGTCGAATGCACCCTCTCGAGGTGGGCTTGTT